>Ga0308167_1000521_pt1 | contig 64542 bp, 67 predicted proteins | sample PhyCR1_2_FD_202138 | JGI IMG/M metagenome (GOLD analysis project Ga0308167, IMG submission 202138) | Phyllosphere microbial communities from UC Gill Tract Community Farm, Albany, California, United States - DLSLRC.R1 | ecosystem: Host-associated > Plants > Phyllosphere > Unclassified | place... | reverse complement strand
TCGGTGATTGCCTGCGCCGGGGTGGTCGCGGCGATTGTGATGCGCGACACCGACAGCGTCATGCTGGGCATTGGCGCTGCGTTGCTGATGGGCCTGATGGTGGGGCTGATCAACGGCATCGTGATCGCCAAGCTACGGGTCAATGCGCTGATCACCACCTTGGCGACCATGCAGATCGTGCGTGGCCTGGCGTACATTTTTGCCAACGGCAAGGCCGTGGGCGTGTCCCAGGATCAGTTCTTTATCTTCGGCAACGGCCAGCTGCTGGGCGTGCCGGTGCCGATCCTGATTACCGTCCTGTGCTTCCTGTTCTTCGGCTGGCTGCTCAACTACACCACGTATGGGCGCAACACCATGGCCATCGGCGGCAACCCGGAAGCGGCGTTGCTGGCAGGGGTGAATGTAGACCGCACCAAGATCCTGATCTTCGCCGTGCATGGGGTGATCGGCGCGTTGGCCGGGGTGATCCTGGCTTCGCGCATGACGTCCGGCCAGCCCATGATCGGCCAGGGCTTCGAGCTGACGGTGATCTCGGCGTGTGTGCTGGGCGGGGTGTCGTTGAGCGGCGGGGTAGGCATGATCCGCCACGTGATTGCCGGTGTACTGATCCTGGCGATCATCGAGAATGCGATGAACCTGAAGAACATCGACACGTTCTACCAGTACGTGATCCGGGGCTCGATCCTGCTGCTGGCCGTCGTCATCGACCGCATGAAACAACGCTGAACCGCTTGTCATGTGAGGCTCAAAATGGGGGAGGGGGCAAGCCCCCTCCCACAGTAAAGCGGTTTTAATCGGCGGTGAATTTGAAGACGGTGTTCTGGGTGTAAGTCTGCCCTGGGTTCAGGCGGGTCGAGGCAAACTTGGGTTGGTTGGGCGCATCCGGAAAATGCTGGGTCTCGAGTGTGAACCCACTCCAGTGCTGATACGTCTTGCCAGCCTTGCCCTTCACCGAACCATCGAGGAAGTTACTGGTATAAAACTGTACCCCAGGCTCCGTGGTAAACAGCTGCAACCGCCGCCCGGACGCAGGGTCGTGCACCTCGGCCGCCAACTGCTTCACATCGCCCTTGGTATCCAGCGCCCAGTTGAAGTCGAACCCACCCTGTTTCGGTTCGGCGAATTTGAGCTGCGGGTGATCTTCCTTGATGTGCTGGCCGATCGGTGTGGGTTTCAGGAAGTCCATCGGTGTGCCCTTGACGGGCGCCAGTTCGCCGGTGGGAATCAGCGTTGCATTCACCGGTGTGTAATGGCTGGCATGCAAGGTCGCCACCTGCTTGAGGATGTCGCCATTCCCCGCGCCGGCCAGGTTGAAATAGCTGTGGTTGGTGAGGTTGAGCACCGTCGGTTTATCGGTGGTGGCGGTGTAGTCGATGTGCAATTCGTTGCGGTCATTGAGGCGGTAGGTGACTTCGGTCTTCAGGTTGCCCGGAAAGCCCATCTCGCCGTCCTTGGACAGGTAGCTCAGCTTCACGCCGACCGAGTCCTTGTCCTTGATCGACTCGGCCTTCCACACGTGTTTGTCGAAGCCTTGTGCGCCGCCATGCAGCGAATTGGGCCCGTCGTTGAGTGGCACCTGGTAGCGTTTGCCGTCGAGCTCGAAGGCACCGCCGGCCAGGCGATTGCCGAAGCGTCCGATGGTGGCGCCGAAAAACGCGGTGCCGCTTTGATAGCCTTGCACGTCATCGAAGCCCAGCACGACGTCTTCGACCTTGCCGTGTTTGTCCGGCACCGCCAGCGACTGCAACACGCCGCCGTAGGTGATCACGGTGGCTTGCATGCCGTGGCTGTTACGCAAGATGTACTGTTCGACGGCGGTGCCGTCGTTGGTTTTGCCGAAAGGTTTGTGCTCGCTGCTGAGGCCTGCAGCCTGGGCGCCGCCACTGGCGATCAGCATGGACATCGCCAAGCCCGAGAGCAGGTATCGAGGGTGCTTCATGATCGAACTTCCTTTTGTTGTTTTGAGTGGAATAGTTCTACTAATGTGCGATATTTTGTCGATTGGACAGCGAATTTATAGCCTTTAACGCCATTTTTGCAAAATAAAATAAGACTAATTAAGCGAGGCACCTCTTATATGAACACTCGGCACGCGGTTTACCCCGACCTTGAAGGCAAGACTGTCCTGATCTCGGGAGGCGCCTCGGGTATTGGCGAATTCATGGTGCGCGCCTTCGCCGCGCAGGGCGCCAAGGTCGGCTTTGTCGACCGCGCACAAAGCCAGGGTGAGCGCCTGGCGGCGCTGTTGAGTTCGCGGGGGCATACGGTGGAGTTCGTGAATTGCGACATCACGGATGAGATCGCCTACAAAGCCGCCATTGGACGTTTCGAACACTCTCTGGGGCCCATCACTGTGCTGGTGAACAACGCCGCCAATGATGTGCGCCACACCCTGGAAGAAGTCGACTCGGAGATGTTCGACCGGCTCATCTCCGTCAACCTGAAACACGCGTTCTTCGCCGCCAAGGCCGTGGTGCCAATGATGAAAAGTGCGGGCGGTGGGGCGATCATCAACCTCGGGTCGGTCGGCTGGATGATGGCCTCCGCCGGCTACCCGGTATACGCCGCCAGCAAGGCCGCCGCCCACGGCATGACCCGCGCGCTCGCCCGGGAACTGGGGCCGAGCCGCATCCGTGTGAATACGCTGGTGCCGGGTTGGGTGATGACAGAAAAACAACTGGCGATGTGGGTCGACGATGCCGCGAAGGAATTGATCAGCCGCAGCCAGTGCCTGCCAGGCAGCGTGCTGCCGGAGCACATCGCCAATATGGCGTTGTTCCTGGCCTCTGATGCATCGGCGATGTGTTCGGCGCAGAACTTTATCGTGGATGGTGGGTGGGTCTGAGCCGGCCCCGTTGCGCCAGGCAACACTGACTCACGGTGGCAGAGAGCTTATGTGGGAGCGGGCCAGCCCGCTCCCACGCAAGCCCGCTCTGCGCGGTTTATTCGATAGGGTAACGCTTGAACGCCGGGTGCTGTTCCAGCCGCTCTGCGTGGCGCTTGAGGTTGGGAAAGGCATCCGCCTTGACCACCGAGCCTACGGTCAACTGGCTGAACGACCAGGCCACCGCCGCAGTAATCGACGCCTGGGTCAGTGCTCCACTGTCAGCCAGTTGCTGGTCCAGCAGTGAATAGGCGGCCAGTAATTGGCCGCTGATGCGGTCGAGCCAGGGCGCATGCAGTTTCTCGGCGGGGCGCAGGTTGTGTTCGTAGACGATCTGTACGCTTTTCTCGCAGGCCGCCAGCGCCAGGCCCAGTACCTGCAGCTCCTGGGCGCGCGCGGCGGGCTGTTGCGCGAGCAGCTTCTTGTTATCCGGGGCGAGGGCTTCCAGGTAGTCGAGGATCAGGCTGGAATCCATCAGCACCGTGCCATCGTCCAGCACCAGGGTCGGGGCCTTGACCACCGGGTTGATCTGGGCAAACTCGCTGAAGGCGCGGAACACCGACAGCGGTTCATGCACAAAGTCCACCCCGTACACGTCCAGGGAAATAGCCACGCGGCGTACGTAGGGCGAGTCCAGCATGCCGATCAGTTTCATGAAGCCTCCATTGCGCTCGAAGGGATGGCTCAAGAGAGTAAGGGCGCAGGATCGGCCTGCGCAATGGCCTCCCGAAGTTGTCGGTAGGCGACCACCAGTTGCTCCAGGCTGAACGCCAGGTTGCGTCCACTGGGGTTCGGTAACACCCACACCGACGCACCGCCCAGCCGCTGCGGCTGCAACCCCCACTCAATCTCGCGCTTACCGGACAGCGCGCTGTAGCCAGCCTTGCCGAGAAAGGCCACGAAACGGGGGGCATGGCGTTGGATTTTCTGTTCAAACGCTGCTGCCGCATCGGTGAACTCATGCCGTGCCAGCTCGCCAGCGCTTGCGGTGGGGCGCTCAACAACCGTCGTCAGGCCACAGTGACAGTGCAGCAACCTACGGCCGTCCTCAGGGCGGATTTCATCGGGTGTAAAGCCCGCCAGGTGCACGGTGCGCCAGAAGCGATTGCTGCGATTGGCAAAGTGCAGGCCCAGGGCGGCGGAGCCCTTGCCGGGGTTGATGCCGCAGAACACCACGTCCAGGTGGTCGGCCAGGATGTCGTCGAGGCGGTCGTTCATGTTGGGCCTACCTGCAAGTGGGTGAGCAGCCACGCCGTGAAACGGCGCGCCAGCGGGTCATGCTCGCTGTCGCGGTGGGTCAACAGTGCCCAACTCGGCCCACGAATGGTCGCCTCTACCAAGGGCACGAGCAAGCCGTCTGCTTGCGCTTGGCGGCTCAACAACTGGCTGACCAGGCCAATCCCCAGCCCGCTGCACACCGCGTCGAGCAACAGGCCAGGGTCGGAAAAATTCAAGCCCTGGTCCTGCTGCCCCATATCGATGCCGGCTTCCACTGCCCAATGACTCCAGTCCATTTCCCGTTCGCCGTGCAGGGTGGTGCGTTGCGCCAAGGGCTGCTTCAACACCCGTGGATGACAGGCGGGAAACAGCCGGTCAGCGTGCAGCACCTTGAAGCTGCATTCGGCCTGGGAGCTGATGTCATCGCGCACCGCCAGGTCGATGGTCTGGCTGGTCATGTCGGGTACTTCGTCGGTGCTGAAGATCCACAGATCGACCTCCGGGTGCTGCAGGCGGAAATCCGCAAGCCGAGGCAGCAGCCAGTGGCGTGCGAAGGTCGGCGTCGTATTGAGCACCAGTTGATTGGGCTTGCGATATTGCCCCAGGCGCCGCACGCCCACCGCCAGTTGTTGCAGCAGCGCCTGGGTGGTGCTGAGGAAGTCATGGCCGGCGTCGGTCAGGCTCACGCTGCGCCCGCTGCGGAAAAACAACGGCTGCTCGAGGTAGGCCTCCAGGCTGCGGATCTGCTGGCTGATCGCCGATTGGGTCAGGTGCAGTTCTTCGGCAGCCTTGTGGAAACTGCCCAGCCGGGCGGCGGCTTCGAAGCCGCGCAGGGTGCCGAGTGGCGGCCAGTGCTTGAGCATGCTGATAAGTTCCTCTAATCAGATTTCTACAAAATCCATCGTTTGTCTGGTTCTTTGAGCGCCAATAGCATGTAAGCCAAGACGCCGTGGGCAGTTTTCGCTGAACACAATGGCTTAACTGAAGGGTGTTTGTCATGCAGCAGAGTGCAATGCAAAACAACGGTTGGTGGATGCCTGCGGAGTGGGCCCGACATGCGGCGACGTGGATGGCCTGGCCGCACAACCAGGCGTTATGGGAAACCACCTGGGGCGTGACCTTGGCGCAGGTGCAGCAGGATTTTGCGCGGGTGGCCAATGCGATTGCACGCTTTGAACCGGTGAAGATGATTGTGGATCCGTCGGCGGTGGTCGGCGCCAAGGCGCTGTGCGGGCCAGGCATCGAACTGATCGAGCACGCCGTCAACGACAGCTGGTGCCGCGACTCCGGCCCGACGTTCGTCTGCCATCCGCAACTGGGCACGGCCGGGGTGAGCTGGCGCTTCAACGCCTGGGGCGGCAAGTCGGCCCATGACCTCGATGAAAGCCTGGCCCGTCGCGTGCTCAACCACTTGGGGCTGGCGTGCTTCGGCACGCCCCTGAGCAATGAGGGCGGCGCGATCCATGTGGACGGCGAGGGCACGCTGATCACCACCGAATCGGTGCTGCTCAACCCCAACCGCAACCCCGGTGTGAGCAAGGCTGAGATGGAAGACATCTTCGCGCGCCTGCTGGGCATCAAGAAAACGATCTGGCTACCCGGCGACCCGGACTATGTGACCGGCGACATGACCGACGGCCATGTCGATGGCGTCTGCGCGTTCGCCCGTCCCGGGGTGCTGCTGGTCGATGCGACTCACGATCAACACTCGGTCTACGCCGAAGTCGTGCGCGAAAACCGCCGCGCCCTCGCACTGGCCACCGACGCCCAGGGCCGCCGCTTCGAGATGGTCGACTTGTATGAGGCCACCGATGCGGTGGACACCGAGGCCGAAGTGTTCTGCGCCTCCTACACCAACTTCTACATCGCCAATGGCGCAATCATCATGCCCGCCTATGGCATTGCCACCGATCAGGTGGCAGCCGAGGTCTTGGCCCAGGCTTTCCCCGGTCGCGAGATCGTGCCGGTGCAGATCAATCACCTGGCGCACGGCGGCGGCGGGGTGCATTGCATCACCCAGCAACAGCCTGCGTGGGTGAAGCCATGAGCCTCCTGACGGTTGCCTCCACACAGATGCCTTGCACCTGGGACCTGCCCGCCAACCTCGACCGTGCCGAGCAACTTGTGCGCGACGCGGCCGCGCAGGGCGCCCAGGTGATCCTGTTGCAGGAGCTGTTCGCCACACCGTATTTCTGCATCGAGCAACACCACAAGCACTTGGCGCTGGCCGAGGAATACCGGCACAGCCAGGTACTCAAGCGCTTCGCCGCCCTGGCCAGGGAGCTGGGCGTGGTACTGCCGCTCAGTTGGTTCGAAAAGGCCGGCAATGCCTTCTTTAATTCCCTCAGCGTGGCGGATGCCGATGGGCGCTTGCTCGGCGTCTATCGCAAGACGCACATCCCGAACGCCATCGGCTATCAGGAGAAAGAATATTTCAGCCCCGGCGATACCGGTTTTCGCGTATGGGACAGCGCATTCGGACGCCTCGGCGTGGGCATCTGCTGGGACCAGTGGTTTCCGGAAACCGCGCGCTGCCTGGCGTTGCAAGGCGCCGACGTACTGCTGTTTCCCACCGCCATCGGCTCGGAGCCCGGCTGCAACACCCTGGATTCCCGGGACCACTGGCAAATGACCATGCGCGGCCATGCGGCGGCGAATCTGCTGCCGGTGGTTGCCGCCAACCGCGTTGGCCACGAGGTGGCGACGACCGACCCGAGCCTGCACATGGGTTTCTATGGGTCGTCGTTCATCTGCAACCACAAGGGCAAGCTACTGGCCGAAGCGGATCGCGACGCCACCGGCGTGCTGGTGCACAGCCTGGACCTGTCTGCCATGCGTGAGGAGCGCCTGACCTGGGGCATCTTCCGTGATCGACGCCCGCAGATGTACGGCGCACTGCTGACGCTCGATGGTCGCCAGCCGAGGATGCCAGCATGAGGATCGTCCCCACGCTGCTCAGCTGCGCGCTGCTGAGCACTGCCGTCTGCGCGTCGGCCGATGACAAGACACTGAAGGTCTACAACTGGGCCGACTATTTCGCGGCCGACACCTTGTCCAGGTTCACCGCCGAGACCGGTATCCAGGTGATCTACGACGTGATGGACGGCAGTGAAACCCTGGAAGCCAAGATGATGGCTGGCGGCAGTGGTTACGACCTGATCTTCCCCGGCGACACCGTGGCCGAGCGCCTGATGCGCGCCGGCAGCCTGCAGGCCCTGGACCCCGCCAAGCTCAGCGCAATGGGCGATATCGAGCCGGGCCTGCAGAAGCTGCGCACCCACTATGTCAATTCGAACAACGCCACAGTGCCCTACACCTGGGGGACCATCGGCCTGACTTACAACACGCAGCAGATCCAGCAGCGCCTGCCGAATGCGCCGGTCAACAGCCTGGACCTGCTGTTCAAACCGGAAAACGCGGCCAGGTTCGCCGATTGCGGCATCTCGCTGATCGACTCGCCGGACGAAGTGCTTGCGGTGGTGCTCAACTACCTGGGCCGTGACCCGCGCAGCGCCAAGCGCGAAGACCTGGCGGCGGCCAGCGAGCTGTTGCTCAAGCTGCGCCCGTTTATTCGCAAGTTCCAGTCGCAACCGGTGACCGATCTGGTCAATGGCAACCTGTGCCTGTCCCTCGGCTACAGCGGTGACATGACCCAGGCCCAGCGCGCCGCCGATGCGGCCGGCAAAGCGGTGACCTTCGGTTATCACATCCCCCGCGAAGGCACCACGGTGTGGATGGACACCATGGCCATCCCGATCGACGCCCAACACCCGGAATACGCCTACGCCTTCATCAACTTCGTGATGCGCCCGGAGAACATGGCGGCCATCACCAACCTCACCGGCTATCCCACCGCGAATGCCAAGGCCCGGCCGGACGTGGAGGCAAGCATGCGCGACAACCCGGACATCTACCCGGAGGCGGCGACCTTCGAGCGCCTGATCGTCGGCAGTGACATCCCCCAGGCCGACATGCGCGCGCGGATGCGCGTATGGACTAAGTTCAAGACAGCCACTGTGAAGTGAGTATTGCATGCCAACCCGTCGCACCTTTATCAAACACACCAGTGTGGTCTGTGCCATGACCCTGATCGCCCCGCACATCCAAGCCAACCGCCGTGGCCGTTTCTACATGCCCGATGAGGGCGAGAGGCACCGCCAGGCCTTCATCGCCTTTGGCGCCCAGGACGCCATTTGGAACGACTTCACTGCCGATGTGCGAGCCGCCCTGGGACGCATCGCCCGCGCAATAGCCGAGCATGAACCGGTCACGGTGTTCTGCCGCGAAGACGAGCGCCTGCTTGCCGAAAAACAGTGCGGCACGCGCAATATCACTTTCGTGGAAACCGCGCTGGATGACATCTGGATACGCGATACCGGCGCCAACTTCGTCATCGACGGCGCGGGCGGGTTGGGGGCAGTGGACTTCAACTTCAACGGCTGGGGTAACAAGCAGCAGCACGACGATGACACGCTCCTGGCCGCACGGATCGCCGAGGAAACCGGCGCGCGCCACCTGCGCAGCGAACTGGTGGGCGAGGGCGGGGCTATCGAAGTGGATGGCCTGGGCACCGGCATCATGACCGAAAGCAGCTGGATAAACGCCAACCGCAATCCGGGTTGGAGCAAGGCCGAGGTCGAAGCCGAGCTGAAAGAGCGCCTGGGCCTGCGCAAGATCATCTGGCTGCCGGGTATCCAGGGCCGGGACATCACCGACGCCCACGTGGATTTCTACGCGCGTTTCGTGTCACCCGGCGTGGTGCTCGCCAACCTGGACACCGATCCTGACGCCTATGATCACGCGGTCACCCTGGCGCACCTGGACATCCTGAAAAACGCCACCGACGCCGATGGACGCGCCTTGCAGGTGCATACCGTGTCGCCACCGCTCAATGGGCGCAAAAACCGCTTCACCCAGCAGAACCCGGATTTCGCCGCAGGCTATATCAATTATTTCGTCATAAACGGTGCGGTCATCGCCCCCGAGTTTGGCGATTCGGTAGCGGACCGCAAGGCACTGGACCTGCTGGCCCGGCTCTACCCGGAACGCAAGGTGATACCACTCAATATCGACGCGATTGCAGCGGGGGGCGGTGGCATTCACTGTGTGACGAGCCATCAACCTTTGGTTTAGTCTGGAGCGCTTCGCTGATCGCAAGCACGTCTGGAGCAGTAAGCATGACCGATTACGTACCCCCGAAAGTGTGGACCTGGGACACCGAAAGTGGCGGCACCTTCGCCAGCATCAACCGGCCGATTGCCGGCGCGACCCATGACAAGGAACTGCCGGTGGGCAAGCACCCGCTGCAGCTGTATTCCCTGGCCACGCCGAATGGCCAGAAGGTCACGATCCTGCTGGAGGAGTTGCTGGCCCTGGGCCACAGCGGTGCGGAATATGACGCCTGGCTGATCAAGATCGGTGATGGCGACCAGTTCGGCAGCGGGTTTGTTGGCGTGAACCCGAACTCCAAGATCCCGGCACTGTTGGACCGCAGCGGTGCCACACCGATTCGGGTCTTCGAGTCCGGGGCAATTTTGCAGTACCTGGCGGAGAAGTTCGGGGCGTTCTTCCCGACTGAACCTGCGGCTCGCGCGGAATGCCTGTCATGGTTGTTCTGGCAGATGGGCAGCGCGCCGTACCTGGGGGGTGGTTTCGGGCACTTCTATGCGTACGCGCCGAGCAAGATGGAATACGCGATCAACCGGTTCGCCATGGAGACCAAGCGGCAGCTCGACGTACTCGACCAACGCCTGGCAGTGAGCGAGTACATCGCCGGGGATGAATACACCATCGCCGACATCGCCATCTGGCCCTGGTATGGCGGGTTGGTCAAAGGCCGCTTGTATGGCGCGGCGGAGTTCCTGTCGGTGCATGAATACAAGCACGTATTGCGCTGGGCGGATGCGATTGACGCGCGGCCAGCGGTGCAGCGGGGGCGGCGGGTGAACCGGGTGTCTGGCGCAACTGAGGAGCAATTGGCCGAACGGCATGACGCCAGCGACTTGGACTAACGGTCTGAGAGGGTCAAAACGGTGGGAGCAGGCCAGCCAGCTCCCACATTGGAGGTGGGCTGGGTTGAGAGCAATGTCGAATCAGCTCAACAGCCCAGTGCTTACCGCGACAATCAGGAAGACCCCCAGCAGTGCGCGGTAGATCACAAACGGCCAGGTGGAGAATCGCTCCAGGAACTTCATCAGCCCCCAGATCGCAAAAAACGCCGAGACACTCGCCACCACCAGGCCGAACAGCAAATGCGGCCAGGCATGCACGGGCAGGTCGGCATGCAGCAACGCCCACAGTTCCTTCAGGCCCGCGAGTGCGATGGCCGGCAGGCCCAGCAGGAAGGAAAACCGCGCGGCTTCCTCACGCTTGAAATTGAGGAACAGCGCAGCGGTTAGGGTAGAACCGGAGCGCGAGACGCCCGGAATCAACGCACCAATCTGTGCAATCCCCACGATCAGCGCATCCCGCAGGCGCATTTGACCCATCTCCCGGGTGTGGCGTGCGCGCACTTCCGCCACCGCCAACAGCACCGCCATCACCACGCAGGAAATGCCGATCACCCCCAGGCCGCGCAAGGGCGAGTTGCAGGCATTCAGCGTCGAAGACAACGCCAGGCCGGCAATCCCGATGGGAAGGGTTGCCAGTACAATGGCCACGGCCAGCTTGAACCACGGGTCGTTGTAGTCACCCCGGCGCACCGCGCCGATGCTGCCGGTGGTCACTTGGCGCACATCGCGCCAGAAGTAGCTGACCACCGCCGCCAGCGCTGCCAACTGCATGGCCGCAGAAAACGCCGAGCCGGGGTCCTGCCAGCCGAGCAGGGCGGGTACCACGCGCATATGGGCGGTGGACGACACCGGCAACAGTTCGGTAATGCCCTGGATCACGCCCAGGATGAGGATCTGCAGGTAATCCAGGGAGGCAAAACCCACATCCAGGCCGGCGGAACAGACGTTGGTCAAAATACGTGTCCTTGAAAAAGGGGAGGCAATTTCGCGGAGTTTATTCGAAATGTTTCAGGGTTTTGGCGGAGGCAACACCTATTTGCAATCGGTTCAGCAAGTAGAAAGGTTGGCCGCTCTAGTGGACTGTCCGTGGGTTTTGTGAACAATGTCGACCTGCATTCCTGACCGAGAGCCCCATGCCTGAAACCACCGTTGAACTGATCCAGACCGGCCCGGAAGAAGCTGAACTGATCCGTAATCTTTACCAGTACTACGCCTATGAGTCTTCGGATTGGGAACAAGAAGATGTCGAGACCGATGGGCGTTACTACATCCATGACGAACACCTGGCTCGCTATTGGAGCGACCCGCAATGGAGCGCCAACCTGTTGCTGGTAGACGGCTATATCGCCGGTTTCCTGTTGATCGAAAGCAGCGAACTGCCGGGCATCGACGCGTTGGAACTGGCTGACCTGTTCATCCTCAAGCGCTACCGCCGCAAAGGCATCGGCCGCGCCATCGCCAGCCAGGTGCTGTGCAGCGGCGAGGCCAATTGGCTGGTGCGGTTCTATGACCAGGACGAAGTGTCCCAAGCGTTCTGGCGCTCAGTGCTGGATAACCTGCCGCGTCCGGTGCAGACGATTGAACTGGAGGATGAACCGCAGTTGGTGAGTTACCTGATTACGCGGGCGGCGTTGCATTAAAGGCTTGCTGCATCACCTGCGGTGGCTGCCCAAACGCCCTTAAGAATGCTTGGCGCATGCGCTCGCGATCGCCAAACCCGGTTTCGCGGGCCACCACTTCAACCGGATGGCGACTGGTTTCCATCATCGCCCGGGCGGCTTCTACCCGCAGGGACTCGATGGCCTTGGCCGGCGTTTGCCCGGTTTCTTCACGGAACACCCGGCTGAACTGGCGGGGGCTGAGCCGAGCGACATCGGCCAGGGCTTCCACCGACAGGTCGTGGGTCAGGTTCTCGCGGGCGTATGCCAGGGTCAGTTGCACGCGGTCCGATTTAGGGTCCAGTTCCAACAGCGCTGACAACTGCGATTGCTCACTGCCGCGACGCTGGGCGATCACCAGCTTGCGTGCAATGCGCCGGGCCAGGTCGCTGCCCAGGTCGTTTTCTACCATGGCCAGAGCCAGGTCCACGCCGGCGCTCATGCCGGCGCCAGTCCACACGTGGCCGTCGACGATAAACAGCTTGTCTTCTTCCAGGCGAATGTCCGGGTAGCGCTTGCGAAAGGCCGGTGCGTGGATCCAGTGGGTGGTGGTGCGCTTGCCTTCCAGCAGGCCGGCTTCGGCCAGCACAAAAATGCCCATGCATAACGAAGCGACGCGTCGCGACTGGGCGGAGGCGGCCTTGACCAGTTCCAGCAGGTTGGCTTCCGGCAGGCGGAATTCCAGGTAGCCACTGACGATCAGGGTGTCGTAGCCCTGCGGACGGATCGGCGTGGTATTCACCGAGAACCCCTGGGAAGTCATCACCGCGCCACCGCTCTGCGACACCAGGTGAAATTCATAGGCCGGCTCGCCGCGCAGCAGGTTCGCGCACTCGAACACCGAACCCAGGCTGAGGCTCAGGGATTGGAAGTTCGGGTAAACCATCAGCGCAACGCTGTGCATCGTCATTCTCCAAGGGGCGCGGGAGAGGGGATTGTCGGTGCGTGCACGTTAAACGGCAACCGCCATCGCGTCATGTCCGGAATCCTTGCGGATCTGACATTGTGCGAGATTGGCCCGGCTCCTAACATTCCCTCAACGAACTAGACGACTGGTCTAATCGGACGGGATGAACAATGAACCACGAAGCCAAAAGTGCAAAACAGACCATTCTGGATACGGCGCAACGTATTGTCGGCCGCAAAGGATTTTCTGCGGTGGGCCTGAACGAAATACTGCTGGCCGCCGAAGTACCCAAAGGTTCGTTCTATCACTACTTCAACTCCAAGGATGCGTTCGGCGTTGTATTGCTCGACCACTACTTCGACCACTACGTGCACGGCATGCAGCAACTGTTCGACGCGCCGGGGTTAACCCAGCACGCCAAGTTGATGCGTTATTGGCACTGCTGGATCGACAACCAGACCGGCTGCTCAGACGCGGGCAAATGCCTGGCCGTCAAACTCGGTGCAGAAGTGTCAGACCTTTCAGAGCCGATGCGCCTGGCCCTGCAACGCGGCACGGCACGCACCATAGTGTTGCTTGTCAAGGCCCTGCAACAGGGGGTCGAAGACGGCTCGGTAGTCATTACGCAACACCCCGAAAGCCTGGCCCAGCGCCTGTATGCGTTGTGGCTGGGGACCAGCGTCATGAGCAAAATCACCCGTACAGCGGCGCCTTTCGACGAGGCGCTGGGGCTGACCCGACAGTTGTTGGGACAACCTGGACACACCGACGCTCACACCGACAATCACACCTATCGAGGTACTGGAAAATGAAAGTATTAATGGTACTGACCTCTCACGACCAGCTCGGCGATACCGGGCGCAAGACCGGCTTCTGGCTCGAAGAGTTTGCCGCTCCCTATTACGCGTTCAAGGACGCCGGTGCCGACGTGGTGCTGGCTTCTCCTGCCGGCGGCCAGCCGCCGCTGGACCCGGTCAGCGACCAACCGGACTTCCAGACCGAGCAGACCCACCGCTTCGCCGCCGACCCGGCTGCACAGCAGGCCCTGGCGACCACGTTGAAGCTGGACACGGTCAACGCCGACGACTTCGACACCGTGTTCTACCCAGGCGGCCATGGCCCATTGTGGGACCTGGCGGAATCGCCGGTGTCGATCGCCCTGATCGAGTCCTTCGAACGCGCGGGCAAACCGATCGGCTTTGTGTGCCATGCACCGGGTGCCTTGCGTCACGTCAAGGCGGTCAACGGTGAGCCGTTGGTCAAGGGCCGTCGTGTCACCGGGTTCTCCAACTCGGAAGAAGCCGCGGTGGAGTTGACCAAGGTGGTGCCGTTCCTGGTGGAAGATGAGTTCAAGAAGTTGGGTGGCCATTATGAGAAGGGGGCCGATTGGCAGTCCTTTGTCATTACCGATGGTTTGCTGGTCACCGGGCAAAACCCTGGCAGCTCCAGTGATGTGGCCAAGGCGCTGCTGAAACTCACCGCTTAAGTTAATTAACCGTTCTATTCATTGGCGACTGTCATCAGTCGCCAATGCTTTAGCGTGTCCGCAATATGGAAGTTATTAAATGAATGACCCTATTTTAAGCACCCCGGTAAAACTGGGGCACCACACACTGAGCAACCGTATTGTCCTGCCGCCGTTGACGCGCCAGCGCAGTGCCCAACCGGGTGATATCGCCACCGACTTGATGGCCGAGTATTACCGCCAACGTGCCACGGCCGGTTTCATGGTGAGCGAGGGCACGCAGATTGAACCGCGTGGCCAGGGGTACGCGTGGACACCAGGCATCTACACCCCGGCGCAGATCGACGGCTGGCGCAAGGTCACCCAGGCGGTGCATGCCGAAGGCGGGGTGATCTTCGCCCAGTTGTGGCATGTCGGCCGTGTGTCCCACAACGCCTTGCAGCCAGAGGGTGGCGCACCCGTCGCACCGTCGGCAATCCAGGCACTGCAGGCCAAGGCCTTCATTGAAACGGCGCCGGGCGAGGGTGAGTTGAAGCAACCGCCGGTTCCGCGCGCCTTGACGGCCCTCGAGATCGAGGAACTGGTCGGGCACTACGCCCAGGCAGCACGCAATGCGCTGGATGCCGGGTTCGACGGCGTGGAAATCCATTCGGCGAATGGTTACCTGGTCAACCAGTTCATCTCGGCCCACGCCAACCAGCGTGATGACGAGTACGGTGGCTCGCTGCACAATCGCTTGCGTTTTCTACGCGAGATCGTCGAAGCCGTGAGCGCCGTGGTCGGTCCGGAGCGCCTGGGGGTGCGTTTCTCGCCATTGTTCAGCGGCACCGATCAGGACCGTGTGTACATCGGCCTGGTGGAAGACGACCCGCATCACACCTACATCGAAGCGATCAAGGTGCTGGAAGAATCGGGCATCGCCTATGTGTCCATTGCCGAAGCCGACTGGGACAACGCCCCGGTGTTGCCGGAATCGTTCCGCCGCGCGGTGCGCGATACCTTCAGCGGGCGGATCATCTACGCCGGTCGCTACACCGCTGAGCGCGGTGCTGATTTGGTCGAGGCGGGGCTGGCGGACTTGATCGCGTTCGGGCGGCCATTCATTGCCAACCCGGATCTGCCACAGCGGCTATTCAACGGGTGGCCGTTGAATCCTTTGCGGGCTGATGGGCTGTATGGCGGGACAGAAGCCGGGTATATCGACTACCCGGTGTACGCCCAATAGCCTTGCAGCACTGACCCATGTGGAAGCTGGCTAGCGATGCCAGCTCCCACAAAAGCCAGCCCCCGGTGTTATTGCACCCGCAACACAATCTTGCCGATATGATCGCCGCCCTCCATCCGCGCATGGGCCTGGGCGGCGTCGGTGTATTCGTAGACTTTGTCGATGATCGGCAGGCACCGCCCGGCGGCCAGCACCGGCCATACGTATTCGCGTAGCTGTTCGGCAATCGCGGCCTTTTCATCCCTGGTGCGTGCACGCAACAGCGAGCCGGTAATCACCGCGCGTTTGCCCAGGATGCTCAACAGGTCGACGTCGTTGGCCTTGCCGCCACCGAGGAAGCCCAGCATCACCAAGTGGCCGTCCATGGCCAAGGACTTGATGTTGTTGTTCAGGTAGGAGGCTCCCATGATGTCGAGGATCACGTTCACGCCTTTGTCAGCAGTCTGCTTGGCAATGACCTCGGCAAAGTCCTGCTCGCGATAATTGATCGCTTCGGCGCCCAGCTTGGTAATCGCTGCGCACTTGTCGGCACTGCCGGCAGTGGCGAAGGCCTGGATACCGAACTCGCGGCACAGCATCAGGGCGGTGGTGCCGATGCCGCTGGTGCCGCCGTGGATCAGCACGCGCTGGCCTTTGTGTGCCCCGCCGAGACCGAAGAGGTTGGCCCACACGGTAAAGAAGGTCTCCGGCACGGCGGCGGCCTGAATCCAGTCCATGCCCTCGGGGATCGGCAGGGCCTGGCTGGCCGGTACGCTGCAGAACTGCGCGTAACCCCCGCCATTGGTCAAGGCACAGACTTTGTCACCGACGACGTATTCGCTCACGCCATCGCCCAGCGCGACCACTTCCCCGGCCACTTCCAAGCCTGGAATCGGGCTCATGCCGGGTTTCATCGGGTACTTGCCTGCACGTTGCAAGGCATCGGGGCGGTTGACCCCGGCGGCATGCACGCGGATCAGTATCTCGCCGGTGCCTGCGACCGGCACCTCGGCCCGGCGCGGTTGCAGCACTTCAGGCGCGCCGGGGGTAGTGATTTCGATCAAGGTCATTTCTTTGGGAAGCGTCATTTCAGATTACCTGCAGCGATGAGCGTATGGGGTGGGACCGTGTCGAGCGGTCGGCGGTTCAGCGCAATACTGTCCAGCGATTTCCAGGCTGGCACGTCAGAAGTTTTTCTCAGGGTGCCAGTGTATCCAGGATTGTTGATGCAATAATGCTGCGATTTGGCAGCGCTGCGATGCATTTATGCAGCATTGGAGGCATCGATGAATTGGGATGATGCACGGGTGTTCCTGGCGGTTTGCCGCGAGTCGACGTTGCGCGGCGCCGCCAGGGTATTAGGTGTGGACCAGGCCACCGTGGGTCGAAGGATCAACGCCCTGGAAAAGTCCTTGAACGCCACCTTGTTCCTGCGCACCCGCGAGGGCTATGCGCTCACGGCGGTCGGAGAAGCGGCGTTGCTGTCGGTGGCGAACATGGAGCGCTCGGCCCTCGACCTGCAACGCCAGGTCCAAGGCCTGGATGACCGCCTGACCGGCACAGTACGGGTGACCACCACCGATTCCCTGGCCATCGACTTCCTGATTCCGGCCATCGCCCGCCTGCACGACAAACACCCCGACGTGCGCGTGCAACTGGACGCGTCCACCCAGATCCTTAGCCTGGCCAAGCGCGAAGCCGATATCGCCGTGCGCAATACTCGCCCGGACAACCCCGACCTGATCGCCCGGCGCATTGCACGGTGGCCGGTCGGGCTGTTCGCATCCCAGGGCTACATCGACCGCCACGGCGCGCCCGAACCCGGCAGCCTGTTCGAAGGCCATGACCTGGTGGCCTACCAACCCTACCTGCAAGGCCAGAAAGACCTGACCCTGGTCTCGGAACCCCTGGGGCGCGGGCGCATTGTCGCGACCTTGAGTTCCAGCCTGCTGGTGCGCCGTTCCATCGCAGCCGGCATTGGCATCGGCGAGATCCCGGTGCACACCGGCGAGATGGATGGGCTGGTGCGCCTGTGGCCGCAGCGCACGCGGCCATTGCCATATGACGTCTGGCTGGTGACCCACGCCGACCTGCGCCACACCGCACGGGTGCGCGCAGTGATCGATGAAATCGTCGCGGCGTTCGCGGGCACGGGGGACTGAGGTCAGCACAGGCTTGCAAGCGTGCGGCGGGCGTTGTCGACACAATCGACCTGTATGTCAACCACCGAGAGCACGTATGCACGAATCGAAACGTCAGGACCTGGGGCTATTGTTTCTGCGCGTCAGCGGGGCATTGTTCCTGTTGTGGGTACATGGCTTGCCCAAGCTGCTCAACTACAGCGAGCAATTGAAACTCATCGAGGACCCGTTCCACCTGGGCGCGTCGGTCACGCTGCTGCTGGCGATATTCGCCGAAGTGTTGTGCCCGCTGCTGATCATGGCTGGCGTGCTGGTGCGCCTGGCGTGCCTGCCGATCCTCTGTGTGCTGCTGATCGCCTTGGGGGTGGTGCATCCGGAGTGGACGCTGTTCGAGGCGCAGTTCGGCTGGCTGCTGCTGATCATTTTCACCGCCTTGTTGATCAGTGGGCCAGGACGCCTGGTGCTGACTCAGCGTTTCTCTTGAGCAAAAAAAGGCCGGGCAAGCCCGGCCAAACAAGGAGAGGGTGTTTTCAGCGGTTCAGGAACGCCAGGAGGTCTTCATTCAACGCCTGGGCATGGGTTACAGCGAACCCGTGGGGGGCGTCCTTGTACACCTTCAGCTCGGCGCCCTTGATCGAGGCGGCCGCTACTTTACCGGTGGTTTCGAACGGCACGACCTGGTCACCGTCGCCATGGATGACCAGGGTTGGCACGTCGATCTTGGTCATGTCCGGACGGAAGTCGGTTTCGGAGAACACGGTGACGCAATCCACGGTGGATTTCAGTGACGCCAGCAGGGCGATTTGCAAGGTCTGGGCCTGTACGCCGGCGGAGACCTTCTGACCCTTGTTGATGCCGTAGAACGGTGTGTTGAAATCGCTGATGAATTGCGCGCGATCCTTCAGCAACTCGGCCTTGAACCCGGCGAACACGTCGAGCGGCACGCCTTGTGGGTAGTCCGGCTTCTGGCCGAACAGCGGCGTCACCGCGCCCAGCAACACCAGGCCGGCAACGCGGGCACTGCCATGGCGGGCGATGTAGCGGGCGACGTCGCCACCGCCCATGGAGAAGCCCACCAGGGTCACGTCCTTGAGGTCCAGGTGCTCGATCAACTGGGCGATATCATCGGCGAAGGTGTCGTAGTCGTTACCGGTCCACGGCTGGTCCGACCGACCAAAGCCACGGCGGTCAAACGCGATGGTGCGAAAACCGCGGCTGCTCAGGTATTCCATCTGGTATTCCCACATGTCCGCATCCAGCGGCCAGCCATGGCTGAACAACACGGGCTTACCGCTGCCCCAGTCCTTGAAATAGATCTGGGTACCGTCTTTGGCAACGAAGGTGCTCATGGAAAACTCCTGTGAGGGTGGGCAAAACAATTCAGCCTCACTATTGCGCTAAACCGGACGAAGGGCTTGTACGCGTGTGCTCGGTTGAACGGTTCGGCGTCTATGCTGGTCCACTGATCTCTTACGTCGGATCACACACAACCGTCAGATCACACAGGTGAACGAAATGGCCAAGACTTACAGCTACGCCGCCCAGAACGCCAAGGATTCCCTCAAGCCCTTTACCTTCGAGCGCCGCGCGCCGGGGGCTGATGACGTACAGATCGATATTCTCTATTGCGGCGTCTGCCACTCTGACCTGCACACCGCGCGCAACGAGTGGAACAACACCCTGTATCCCTCCGTGCCCGGCCATGAAATCGTTGGGCGCGTCACGGCGGTAGGCGCCAATGTGCAAGCGTTCAAGGTCGGTGACCTGGCCGGCGTCGGTTGCATGGTCGACAGTTGCCAGCACTGCGCGTCCTGCGCCGAGGGCGAGGAACAATACTGCGAGAACGGCTTTACTGGCACCTACAACGGTCCGGTGTTCGGCGGCGAAAACACCTTCGGCGGCTATTCGGACAGCATCGTGGTCAAGGAAAAGTTCGTGCTGCGCATCTCCCATGACGATTCCAACCTGGCGGCCGTGGCGCCGTTGCTGTGTGCGGGTATCACCACCTATTCGCCACTGCATCACTGGAAGGTCGGCCCCGGCAAGAAGGTCGGCGTGGTCGGCTTGGGTGGCCTGGGCCATATGGCGGTGAAAATCGCGCATGCCATGGGCGCTCATGTGACGCTGTTCACCACGTCACCCAATAAGCGCGAAGACGGCCTGCGCCTGGGCGCCGATCAAGTGGTGGTGTCCAAGAACCCGGACGAAATGGCCAAGGTCGCCAACAGCCTGGACTTCATCCTCAACACGGTTGCCGCGCCGCATGATCTCGATGCGTTCCTCAACCTGCTCAAGCGCGACGGCACCATGACCCTGGTCGGTGCACCCGACAGTCCGCACCCGTCGCCGACGGTATTCAACCTGATCTTCAAGCGTCGCAGCCTGGCCGGCTCGCTCATTGGCGGCATCCAGGAGACCCAGGACATGCTGGATTTCTGCGCCAAGCATGGGATTGTCTCGGACATCGAAATGATCGATATCCAGGGTATCAACGAGGCCTATGAGCGGATGCTCAAGGGGGACGTGAAGTACCGGTTCGTGATCGACATGGACAGCCTGAAAAAAGAAAGCCACGCCGCCTGATACCCCCGATGACTCATCGGTGCTAGCGGCTCTTTGTGGGAGATGGCTTGCCTGCGATACAAGCACCTCGGCGTTTCAGATGCACCGAGTTGATTGCATCGCGGGCAAGCCCGGCTCCCACATAGAGCGGCCATTTTGGGTGGTGGGCGGTGCTTCAGGCCGAGAGATGTTCGTACAGGATCGTCGCGCCCACCAGCATCAGCACCCCACCACCGACCATCTCGGCGCGCTTGCCCACCACCGTGCCCAACGCTCGCCCAAGCATCATGCCGAGGGTCACCATGGTCATGGTCGCCAGGCCAATCGCGGCCGCCGCCACCAGGATGTTCACGTCCACAAACGCCAGGCCAACGCCGACCGCCAGTGCGTCGATGCTGGTGGCAAACGCCGTGACAGCCAGGATCATGAACGAATGCTGGGTCGGTTTCTCGGCTTCTTCATCATCGGCCTTCAACCCGTTCCAGATCATGTGCAGCCCCAGCCCGACCAACAGGGTGAAGGCGATCCAGTGGTCCCAGTTTTCTACCCAGCGCGTGGCCGCGTGACCGATGGCCCAGCCGATCATCGGCGTGATGGCTTCGATCACGCCAAAGATCAGGCCAGCGCGCAGGGCTTCGGTGAGGCGGGGTTTATGCAGGCTGGAGCCTTTGCCGATGGCTGCCGCGAAGGCATCCGTGGACATGGCCAGGGCGAGGAGGATCAGGGAAATGGGGTTCACGGTAAGGCTTCCAGTCGGGCTATATGAGACAACGACACAGCCACGCGCCCGACTTCAGGCATGGATGTGTCGCTGGTCTCACCAACCGAAAAGACGGTGTTCGTACCACGGCAGGTTGCCGAATATGTTGATACGAACGCTTCCGACGGGATCAGAAGCCGGTTACTCCCCAACGAGGTGGGCGATCTTAGGCGAGCGGATATGAAAATTCCGTTAAACGAGTGTGCTACATCACGCGGGCGGCGGCGCTGGGGTTGTGGTGGTGACCGCTACCTAATTGAAGCCCGCGATCCAAAAATCTGGGAGCGGGCTTGCCCGCGAAGGCGGCCTGACAGCCAACCACTGTCTACCTGTCACCCCGCGATCCAAAAATCTGGGAGCGGGCTTGCCCGCGAAGGCGGCCTGACAGCCAACCACTGTCTACCTGTCACCCCACGATCCAAAAATCTGGGAGCGGGCTTGCCCGCGAAGGCGGCCTGACAACCGACCACTGTCTACCTTTCATCCCACGATCCAAAAATCTGGGAGCGGGCTTGCCCGCGAAGGCGGCCTGACAACCGACCACTGTCTACCTTTCATCCCACGATCCAAAAATGTGGGAGCGGGCTTGCCCGCGAAGGCGGCCTGACAGACGACCAGGAGATTGGATCAGACCGGGTACATATCCGTTATCTAGGTAACGGCTGCTAGGGGTTCCGCTCTTACAGCGGGTCATTTTGGAAAAGCCCCAAAGTAACCAAAGGGCTCTTGCCCCAACACTCGGCACCTCGCCTAGGCTCGGTGTGCCCGTAATCCGACAGTGATTTGGGGGGCCGCCGCCACGCGCCCTCCATGGCGCGGGGCGGCTAAACCGGCATCCCTGCCGGTTTACCCCCCAAATCCCTGTCGAATTTCGGCCAGCGTGTTTGATGGGGCGCCTCAGATCAAAGGCTAGATCAAAAGCCAGATCAAGATCACGATCAACAGCGGCTCGCTTCGCATCGTGGTTAGCGGCAGTTGCTACTTTGAGCGATAGGGCGGCTGCTTTGCAGCCGGTCTACATGGAGGTCGAGGAAGATGAATCGCTTTCTCGGGTCCGCGGCGGCCATCTCCAGTTGCTCATCGATCAGGGCGCGCGCCTGATCAACCGACAGTTCGCACTCATTGCCTTGGGCGTCCGCGCACCGCAAGGGCGCTTGGCAGAGCTGCGCGATGTCACACGCCTGATAGCCGTCGATGCGTTTGGCGCCGGGTGCCGGGCTTGCGATGGCGCGCCAGGCAGCCTGGGTATCGACGTGCTGCTGGAGTACCCGGCACCTGTGCTGCAACTGTTGCAGGTGCTGGAATCCGTGGAGCACTGAGGGTAGATAATCATCGTTGAAGCGCGAGGTCAGCGATGGTTGCCCGGTGAACTGCCAGCGGCCATCGAAATGGATACAGTCTTGCCCTTCCAGCGGTAACCCGGTTCGATGTTGCATCAGCTCTGCCAGCAGTATATCGGTGCAGCTTGCCAGGATGTCGTCCTGTGGCCATTGTTCCCAAGTGACGGAAAAGTGACCAAATCCCTGTCGGGAAAAATCACGAAGCGCGGTACTCAGAAACACTGCCGCTTGACGATGGTGCAGGGTATTCCACGGCTGCACCCCCAAGTGTGCATACACATCACCATAGGTGCCGCGGGCTTTGTAAAACACGAGGAAGGGCACGTCCCACGCACCTTGCGGCGTATGCTCAAGGTGTTCGAATGGGTTATCGAGGCCGTCAGGAATCACGATACAGAAGTGCGCATGCCCATAGCGTTCGGCAACGTTGGAAAGCAGACCTGCGACATCGCCAGTCGTGCGCCATGACGAACTGTTGTAGTAATCGCCGATCCGGTCATCGGTACCGTTGAGCCAGCCCACTGGCACATTGAACTGGTCCGCGATGGCCGTGCAGATGCCTGGGGTGAGCCACGGCTGCAATCCGTGGGCGGTGGTTATGTCGGTAGGTGCTTGTGTCGGGTCAATGCCCAAGATTTCGTTGAACTCTGATCGCCTGAGGTCATGAGCATGAAGTACTTGCAATACACGGTCGGCGTTTTTGTTGAAATCACCCAGCAGGGCCAGCGCGCGTTGACCCATCTCTTCTTCCAGTCGCTGTACGGCCTCTTCTATACGCGCCTGGTCGTTGGCCTGTGCCATGCGATAGAGCGACTCAAGGTCGAGAATGTCGGTACGCGGATCGAACTGGATGCCTGCCCGACGTATGTGCTCCGCCAACGACGCGATTGGATAATTTTCCCGCCGTCCGCAGAGCATCACCAGGAATAGCCGTTGGGGCTTGACGGGCAAGGCGGCGAACTTTTCCAGGGTTTTCCTGACTTTGTCGGGCGTGCGCGTCGTGGTGACTTGAACACCGAGCGTGCCATCTTCGGACAGCAGGTCTATGGCGGGGTGGTTGGGGGTTTCCTCATTGAGGTTCTTGAATTTCCCTCTTCCAATCAAGCACGACATCAGATCGGCGATCAACGATTCGGCAAGCCGGTTGTTGTCCAGAAGCTGGGCGTAGTTTTTGATCTCGACGTAGTGCTTGAACACTGCCAGGGCCAAGGCCAGGCGATCAAGTTGAGTATTGCGAGAGTCAGCGGTGTGATTCATGGCGAGCCGTGCTGCTGCAAGTTGAGCGTGGAGTGTGTCAGGCGCGAAAGCCCAAGGCCATGCCCGGCCGTTGTCCATGTTAATCCTCGCGCCCGGCGCCATCGTCAACGGCCATCGCCGGCAGGTCGACTGCTACACGGGACTGCGTAGGACGCCGCGGAAGGTGGCGCTCAGTGCACGCAATGTTTCCCTGGAGCGGCTATCAGTGATGCGACTGTGCAGGACGACTTCGCTCACGGGTAAGGCGGGCAAGCCGTATTGCTCGCTTACGTCTACCGTGCCAGACGGTGCCACGCGGTGGGCGAGGGCGGCGATGCCCAATCCGGCGCTGACGGCTGCGCCGACGGCCATGACGCCGCCGCCGACGAATACTTCTGTCCAGTCGATGCGCGCGGTGTCGAGGGCGCGTGTCGCCAAGTGGCGCACGCCGCAGGGCGCGGCCATGGTCGCCATGCGCAGTGGCGTGCCGGGCGTGTGTTGCCAGGTGGGTGCGGCGAACCAGCCGAAGCGCTCCACCACCAACACTTCGCCGTCCTGGCGGTCGCCCTCGTTGCGCACGATCACCGCGTCCAGTTCGTTGCGATCAAAGGCGGCGACCAGGTCGCGGGAGGAGGCGATGCGCACTTCGAGGATCACCAACGGGTCATACGCCGCCAGTCGGCTGAGCCACGTCGGCAGGTCGGGGCCGGCCACGTGGTCGCTGATGCCGATGACCAGGCGCCGCCGTGCAGGGTTGCCCAGATCGCCCAAGGCGCGTTCGTGGGCATGGAGCAAGGCACGGGCGGCGACGATGAAGTGTTCGCCCTGTGGCGACAGCCGCACGTGGCGAGGCGTGCGTTCGAGCAGGCGATAGCCGAGGCGCTCCTCCAGCCGTTTGAGCTTGAGACTGATCGCCGCCTGTGAGGTGTCGAGGGCTTCGGCGGCGCGGGTGAAGCTGGCGAAGTCAGCCACCCGCACGAAGGCCTGCACGGTATCGATGTCCAGCGGTTTGGGCGCGTCGGTCATATCGGATCCTTATCGCACTTATATCGGGTGATATCTTGTTGAAATCATCGACGCTGCGCAAGCTCAACCCTCATCTTGCACAGGAGTTCGCGCATGTTTGCCAAACAGTATTCGCACCGCTTGCCCGCTGACTACGACATGGCTGTGATTCGCCGGCGCGCCGCGCAGTTGGGGCCGCTGTGGGATAACGCAGAGGGGTTGCTGTTCAAGGCATTTGTCGCCCAGGAGCACGGGGCCAATGTGTATTCGTCGGTGTACCTGTGGGCCGACCCGTTGCAGGCCGCTGACTTTTTGTTGGGCGAGCGCTTTCAGAAAGTGCTCGACAGCTTTGGGCGCCCGCATGTCGAGAGCTGGTTGCCGCTGGATGTACAGCGTGGCCCTGCGCTGGGCGCGTTGAGTCTTTATCGGGAGGAATGGCCACTGGCGCCTGGAGCCAATCGGGCCGAGATCCTGGCCGAGGAGAAATGCCGCAATCGACAGCTGGCGCTGAGCAATGACACGTTTGCGGTGTTCCTTGCGCTGGATGTGCAGGCGTGGCGGTTGTTACGGTTCACCTTGTCGGACAGCGCGCTGGACGCCGAGCATCGCGGCACGGGTTACCAGGTGTTGTATCTGGCACAGGGCGTTGCACCCTTGCGCTAACTAAGCCAGTCTTGGTGGCCTCATTCTTGTCGTTGAAGCGATTGTGATGCAGGCCACTCGTTTGACACTCATTTGCCATGCCGTGACGCCGCTGCAAAAAAGGGGCAGTTTTCCCGATGACGAGTCCGTTGCCATGGATTGGCAAAAAGCGCAGTTGTCCCTTGCCGACCGTTACAAGAAGAACCTGCGCCTATTGTGTGGACCCGAGGCGCGGACCCGGCAAACGGCAGGCATGTTCGGCAGCCATCCCATTGTTGATCAAGCCTTGCGCGACGGTGACTTTGGCCGTTGGAAAGGCAAGGGCATCGACGAAATTGATCGCGATGAGTTGTCGGATTGGCGGCGCAACAGCGCCAGTACCGCTCACGGCGGGGAATCCGTGGACCAGGTGTGTGCCCGGGTTGGCCGGTGGATGAAATCCCTGGAGTCCCAACCTGGCCATGTGGTGGCCGTCACCCACCCCTTTGTGATCCGCGCCGCGGTGCTGTACGTCATGCAATGTCCGATCTCGATGTTCTACTTGATCGACGTCGAGCCGTTGTCCGCCACCGAACTGCGCTTCAACCAGGCCTGGCGGCTGCGCCTGGAAACTCACGCCTGGCCACATGAACATGGCAAAATCCACGCCCCGTAATGAGAGCAACCCATGAAACGCATCCTGATCATCGGCATTGGCGCCGGCAACCCTGACTACATCACGATGCAGGCCGTGAAAGCGCTCAACCGTACCAACGTGTTTTTCCTGATGGACAAGGGCCAGAGCAAAGACAAGTTGATCGACCTGCGTCGCGAGATCTGCGAGACCTACATCACCGAACCCGGCTACCGCTTCGTCGAGGCCGATTGCCCCGAGCGTGTGCGCGGCAACATCGATTACACCACCGCCGTGCAAGACCTCAACCGCGATAAGCAACAGACCTTCGAACGCATGATCAACGAAGAAATGGCTGACGGTGAAGTCGGCGCTTTCCTGGCTTGGGGCGACCCAGCCTTGTACGACAGCACCATTCGCATCCTGCAGGCGATCCTGGCGAGTGGCCGCTGCACCTTTGAGTTTGAGGTAATCCCTGGCATCACCAGCGTGCAGGCCCTGGCCGCGCAGCACAAAGTGCCGCTCAATCGCATTGGCAAGTCGGTCGAAATCACCACCGGGCGCCGCCTGGCGGCGGGGCAGGCCAGCGATGCCGACACCCTGGTGGTCATGCTTGACGCCGAAGACTCCTACCGCACGGTGGCGGACCAGGACCTGGATATCTACTGGGGCGCCTACCTGGGGACCCCGGATGAGATCCTCATCAGTGGCAAAGTGAGCGAAGTGGCTGAACACATAGAGCGGGTGCGCAAGGCGGCACGCCTGGAAAATGGCTGGATCATGGACACTTATCTGCTACGCAAACCCTGAGGTAACGTCCCATGCTCAAATTGTTTGCCCTGGCGCTGACCCTGGTGGTCGGTGCCGCTCATGCCGACGAGACGCTGCACACCGATTTGCCGTTGTCGTACCTGGAGCAGACCCAGGGCGATGCACGCAATCAGCCACTGGTGATCTTCCTGCACGGGTTTGGCAGCAACGAGGAAGACTTGTTCGGCATCAAGGATGCGCTGCCGTCCACCTGGACTTACCTCTCGGCCCGTGCCCCGATGCCGGTAGACGCGCACGGCTATCGCTGGTTTACAAAGACGCCCGGTGACGGCGAGTATGATGGCGAAACCGCCGACTTGCAGCGCAGTGCCAAGCTGATCGAAGACTTTGTCGGCAAAGCCACCACCAAGTACCACACCCAGCCTGACCGAGTGTTCCTGGTGGGCTTCAGCCAGGGCGCGATCATGTCCTACGAGGTGGGCCTGCGCCGGCCGGCGCTGGTGCGTGGCATTGCGGCCTTGAGTGGCAGCGTGTTGCCGGTGCTCAAGGCTGAGCTCAAGCCGGATGCATCACTGGGTAGATTGGCGATCTTCATCGGTCACGGCACCCTGGACCAGGCGCTGCCCTACGCCTCGGCGACGCGGGCGAACGAAGTGTTGACGGGGTTGGGGTTAAAGCCGGAGTTTCATGGGTATCCCGGCATGAACCACACCATCAGCGAAGCAGAAGTGCAGGATCTCAAGGCCTGGCTGGAAAAAAGCCTGAAATAAACGCGGTCAAAAAATGTGGGAGCGGGCGTGCCCGCGATAGCTCCCACATTGGATCGACGTTGCTTGGGCCGCCAGGTTATTTCCCGCCGGTAATCTGCTTCACCAACGCCGCATGCCCTTTGGCATCATCTGCCCGCGAAATCGCCTGGATCACCAGGAGATGGTTGCCCGAACCGCCCAGGAATGTGGAATTCAGCGTCTTGCCGCCGCCTTGAGTGGCGGTGCTGTCGACCTGGCGCAGGCCCAGGCCTTTGACGGTCAGTTTCTTCTCGCTCTGTTTCTTGAAGTCGGGCAGGGCGGCGCTCTGGTCCTTGACGAAGCCAGCCACGGCGCCATCCAGGAATTGCGCGTCGTTATCGCCGATGTTTACCCCGTCCTTTCGCACGGTTTCGGCGACGATCACCACACTTTTCGTGGTCTGGTTGGCGTACAGGGTGCCTTGGGTGTCGGCGGTGCCCTCTTCAGCCTTGCCGGTGGGCAAGGTGTCGGCAACGTAGGCCTTGGGCAGTGTGAAGGTGAACTTGCCGCCCAAGGTGGAGATGGTTTGCGTGGTCGGCTTGGATGCGGCGAATACACTACCTGCGGTCAGCGCGAGGGCCAGCAGGGCGGCGGTCTTGGTGAAAGTGGCCATGAAGCGCTCCAGGGGTGAACGAAATTGCGCCGTATTCTGTCAGAATTTTCGCAAAATCGTTCACCTGTAGCCTCACACCTTGTCGGACTCTTCCTCAAGTCGATCCATCTCAAACAGCCGCGCCAGTTCTGCCCGGGCTTCCTGAGCGGTTTGCATCACCTTCGCCGCATCGTCGTACACCGCGTGTTGCGCTGCCAGCACTTGCAAATCGTGGTTCTTGAAGCGGGTGATGCGTGCATCGGCCTGTGCCTGGCTCAAGCCGAGGCCCACCAGGGTGCGTCGGCTCATCTCCAGGCTGGAGTAGAACGTTTCGCGAATCGGCGAGGCGTCCAGGTCCACCAGGCGGTGCACGTGCTGGCGGTTACGTGCACGGGCGATGATCTTCATGTGCGGGTAGAGGTTGCGCACCTGTTCGGCGGTCTTGATGTTGATCTCCGGGTCGTCCATGGCGATCACGAAGAACTCTGCCTGGTCGACCTTGGCTGCGTGCAGGATCTCGGGGCGTTGCGGGTCGCCGTAGAACACCGGCATGCCGCCGAAGCTGCGGGTCAGCTCGATGGTTTCCACGGAGGTGTCCAGGGCGATAAACGAGATGTTCTGCGCGCGCAGGATCCGCGCCACAATCTGGCCCATACGACCCATGCCGGCGATGACCACGCGCGGCGCGTCGCTCTCGATGGTGCGGTATTCCTCCGGTACTTCCACCGGCTTGACCTTGGGCTTGAAAAGCTTCGGGCACACCAACAGCAGCAGCGGCGTCACGGCCATGGACAAGGTGATGGTCAGTACCAGGATGTCGTAGAGGTGTGGTTCGAACAGGCCCTGGTCGCGACCGATCTTGAACACCACGAAGGCAAACTCACCGCCTGCTGCCAGCACTACGCCCAGGCGCAGGGCGCTTTCGCGGTTGAGGTCACCGACCCACCGACCCACAGCGTACAGCAACGGCAGTTTCAGGCCGATCAGCAGCAGCGTCAGCCCGATCACTACCAACGGCGAGCTGAGCAGCAGGCTGAGGTTGGCGCCCATGCCCACGCTGATAAAGAACAGGCCCAGCAACAGACCCTTGAACGGTTCGATCTGGGATTCCAGTTCGTGGCGGTACTCCGAATCCGCCAGCAGCAGGCCGGCAAGGAAGGCACCAAGGGCCATGGACACGCCCACCAGCTCCATCAACCACGCCGTACCAATCACCACTAGCAGCGCGGTGGCGGTGGACACTTCACGCAGGCCGGTCTTGGCGACGATGCGGAATACCGGCCGCAACAGGTAGCGTCCGCCGATAATGACCACCGCGATGCTGCCGAGGATCTGCAACACATGCTGCAGGCCTTGGGCTTCGGTGGTCGGGTGATCGCTGCCCGCCAGCAGCGGCACCATGGCGATCAGCGGGATTGCAGCGATGTCCTGGAACAACAGGATGGCAAACGCCAGGCGGCCGTGGGGCTGGTTCAGCTCCTTGCGTTCGGCCAGGCTTTGCAGGCCAAAGGCGGTGGACGACAGCGCCAGGCCCAGGCCCAGCACGATTGCGCTGTTCCACGACTGGCCAAACAGCCACAACGCCACCACCCCCATGACCAGCCCGGTAAGCAGTACCTGCGCCAGGCCCACGCCAAACACCGCCTTGCGCATCACCCACAGACGCTTGGGCGACAGTTCCAGGCCGATGATGAACAGCAGCAGCACCACGCCCAGCTCGGAGAATTGCGTGACGCTTTGCGGGTTGCCGATCAGGCCCAGTACCGACGGGCCGATGATGACACCCGCGAACAGATAACCCAGCACCGCGCCCAATTGCAGGCGTTTGGCCAGGGGCACGGTCAGCACGGCGGCGAGCAGGAACACCACGGCTGCTTGTAACAGGTTGCCTTCATGGGGCATTACGAACTCCAGGATCTTCAAAGCCAGTCAACAGACGGGTATTAGAGCGCTTTTTACCTGTCGATAATTGTGTTTTTGCTGCGTATGCGTGTGATAGCGCTGCATTTTTACACGGGGCTTAAGGGCCTGGAGTCGTTCCGCAAGGATGTGCAAGCAATTCGCCGACCTCTGCGTGCCGAAGCCCAGCAGCTGTTCCAGCAGCACCTGCAGGGATTGTCTCTGCATGAGCTGCGCAAGCTCAGCAGTTGAGCCAGCAAAGCCTGGCCAAGGCATTGAACATCAACCAGGCGGCCGTCTCCAAGATGGAACGGCGTACCGACAGGTACATCAGCACGTTACGCGACTCTATCCGTGCGATGGGGGGGCGAGCTGGAGATCATTGCGAGGTTTCCCGATGGTCAGCTCAAGATCGACAACGTTGCCTGCTGAACGCGGTTGCCAACGCCTGGCCTTGTACCGGGCATCCACCCATGGGCCACTCTCGCGAACCCACCCCTCGCCATGCGCGCTTTCGTACGGGGCGTCGACACCGTCCCTTTCAGTCGGGATTCCGACCCGTTGGCGCTGTCGCGTTCCAGCGTCAGCCAACCGGTCCCCGACCTGAAGGGGTGCCATGACTATCTCTCCACGTGGGCAATCGGCTGCGGCTCCACCGGCGCCAGGTTGACCGGCTTGCGGTACAGGCCCACGGCCAGCCCTATGATGATGACGCCGATCGAGATCAGGTTGGGCGTGGAAATGCGCTCGTCGAGAATCAGCATCGAACTGGTGATACCGAACACCGGAATCAGCAGTGACAAGGGCGCCACGGTGGACACCGGGTACAGCTTGAGCAGCGAGTTCCAGCCCCAGTAGGCAAAGTGCGTCGCCAGGTACACCTGGAACAGGATCGACAGGATCGCCGTCAGGTCGAGGCTGGCTTGCAAGCCCTCGAAGGCGGCGCCGCCGTGCATCAGCCAGGCCGTGATGAACAGCGGGATCGGCGGGATCAGGCTGGCCCACACCATGAACGAGAAGATCTCCTTGACCCCGGACTTCTTGATGATGACGTTGCCCACGCTCCACGCCACTGCGCTGAGCACGATCAGCATGACGCCCAGCACCGCATGGTTGCCTTCCTGGGTGGAGATGATCCCTGCCAGGCCGATCAGGGCCAGCACGGCACCGAGCATCTGCGCGCCGCGGATCTTCTCTTTGAACAGCACAAAGCCCCAGCCCATGGTGAAGAACACGCTGAGCTGAATGATCAATGAAGCGATACCCGGGCTCACGCCCACCTGGATGCCGTAGTTGATCACGCCCCACATGCCCAGCCCGAAGATGAAACCGTAGGCGGCCACGTAGCTGAACTTGACGGCAGGACGCTTGATAAAGAACACCAGCGGCAAGGCGGCGAGCGCGAAGCGAATGCCGGTGAGGACAAACGGGTCGATGGCGCGCAGGCCCAGCTTGGTGATGGGGAAGTTGACGCCCCATACCAGGGTGACGAGTACGGCGAGTGACAAATGTTTTTTCAGCATGGACCCTCCTTGGGTCAGGCGGCACGCCGCAATCGCGAGGTGCCGCCGGAAAGTCAGTTCAAGGCGAACCGTTTTTGCATCAGGCACAACCCGGCAATCTCCATCAGCAAGTTGTCTGCCGAGGCGCGTTGGGTGACAGACAAGCTTGGCAGGGTTGCCAGCAGGGCACGTACTTTACGTGGATCGAAGAACGGCACGTTACTCAATGCTGGGCCGCTCAACACGTCGTTGATCATTTCATACAGCTTCGATTGCGGGCTCTCGGACGCAGGCGGTGCACGGAAGTACTGCTTCTTGCGGTCCAGGACAGCCTGCGGCACATAAGGGCGCATGGCCTCGCGCAGGGCGTATTTTTCGGTGGCGCCGCGCACTTTCATGTTGACAGGCAAGCGGCACGCCGCCTCGATCACTTGGTGATCCAGCAGCGGCGGACGGCCTTCCAGGCTGCCGGCCATTTCCATGCGGTCGCCCAGGGAGGTCAGTACCACGTTGGGCAGGCTGGACTTGGCCACCATGTACAGCGAGCGGTTGACCGGTTCCCAGCCGTTGAGCGCCCGCGGGCTCAGGCGGTCGTAGAACTCGCGATAGGCATCGGTATTGCTGAAGCGCTCACGGAAGTCATCGCTGTACAGCTGAGCCAAGGGCCCGAACAACGCCGATTGGGTTTGCAACCAGGACACACCGTGGCCCAGTTCGTCCTGCACCCATTTCACATCGTTCTTGCCACCGGGCAGGTAGCGATCTTCGCTGGCGTGCAGGCGTCGGGTGAGCTCGGCGATTGCCGTCGGGTCCTGGTTTTCGTGGTTGTACAGCACCATGTCGCGTCGATAGTGCGGGTAGCCACCGAAGACTTCGTCAGCGCCTTCGCCGGTCAGCACCGCACGCATGCCCTGGTTCTGCACGTATTTGCACAGCAGGTACTTGGCCACGCTGTGGGCGTTGGCGAAGGGCATCTCGGCGTGCCACAGGGCATTTTCGAAGTTGTCCGCCATGTCGGAGGAGTTCACCGACAGCACGTTGAGATGGGCGCGGTTGTGCCGGGCGGCAATTTCGGCGTACTGGCGTTCGTCGTAGGCTTGCTCGCCTTCGAAGGACAAGTGGAATGCCTGCAGTGGCTGGCCGGTCAGCTCGGTGGCAATCCCCAGCATGGCCGACGAATCCAGGCCGCCACTGAGGCATACACCCACCGGTACATCGGCATGCAAGCGCAACCGTACGGACTCTTCGATGGTGTGGCGCAGCGAGTCGATCATCTCGGCTTCAGTGCGTTGCTCGGTGGCCTCGGCATCGGGGAATTCCCAGTCCCAGTATTGCTCGGTTTGCAGGCCGCTTTCGTCGGCGATGATCCAGCAGCCGGGTTTGACGCTGCGAATGTTGTTGAACACGGTACGGTCGCGCAGGATGAAACCCCGGTTGGCATAGGCTTCGTGGTCCCACTGCGCGGGCACGCCGGCCGCGAGCAAGGCTTTGATTTCGGAAGCGGCTTGACGCCCACTCGGTCACGCACGGCAAACAGCTTTTTGCGCAGGCGGTCGAAGATCAGGATGGTGAACTCGCCGCGCAGTTGCTTGAGGCCGCGTACGCCGTGGCGGCGGTACAGGTGCATGGCGATTTCGCTGTCGGAAGACGTCTTGAAGCGGCAACCATAGCCTTCCAGCTCGGCGCGAATGCGTTGATAGTCATAGAACTCGCCGTTGACCATCATCACCAGGTCGCCCTCATCGGCGACGATCGGCTGGGTGCCGTTACCCAGGCCGACCAGGCCCAGGCGTACATAACCGAAAGCGGCCTGGCCCTTGGGGTCGAACCACTGGCTGGAGCTGTCTGGTCCACGGTGATGGATCGCACGCAGGGCGGCGTCGAACATGTTGGGGTTGAACGCACGAGGTTGCTTGGCGAAGACGCCAATGTATCCACACATGACAATTACTCTTTTAAATTTGTAGGGGGCAGCAGCACGCTGGGTTCAAACAGTGGTGACCGGTTCGGTCTTTTCCTGCAGCTCTGGCAGCACCGCTTCGGGGTGTATGCCAATGGCGCTTAGGATCTCGGGCATGGCCGAGTAGTCCGCTTCACCGGTCTCGGTAAAGTGCGTGGGGAGCAGCAGCGATTGATCGCCGAACACTTCGAGCAGTTGCGGCAGGATGATTCGCCACGCCGAAATCTCGCGCATCGGGAAAATCCGGATGGAGTTGGCGATACCGCGGGTGAACAACGCGGTTTGCTGCGGGGTGAACTCACCGACCACCTGCTGCACGAACAGCGGGAAGATGTGCTTGTGCACCAGCTCGTCTTTTTTGTGCAGGGCCACCACGTGACGGAACACCGGCTGGATATCCGGCGCATCGCTGAGGTCGGCCAGGTAGTCGCTGATAAAGGTCTCCGAGACCAGCGAGAACGCCAGGCGGTAGATCTTGAAGTCCGTCTCGGACAGGGTGGCCTGGGCCTGGCTCAAGTGGCGCGTCAGTTCCAGCTCCGGCCATTTGATGCGCATGCCGCGTTGGGTGATCGCCAGCTCGCACATGTTGATCGAAAACAGCGTGTGGTAAGCCTCATCCGCCAGGGTTTCGGAAATCGTCGCGGCGCTGGCGGAACTCAGGCGCGAGCCCAACTGCAGCAGGTCGATGCACGACGGGCAGATGATTTCGGTTTCGATAGCGATGGTTTTCTGGTTGTAGATGACCCAGCCGGCCGACAGGATCAGCAGCTTCAGGGCATGCGGGTAGTTCTGGTAATGCGGGTCATGGGCGAAAGGTAACAGGGCCTCGAGAAAGTCCGGCGCCTGCAGGTCCAGCTGGATATCCGGGCGTTGGGAGTCGAGCTTGATCTGGGCGCGTTTGTGCCAGCTGCGTTCGATTTTGATCAATCGTTCATCGGCCGCGTCATTGCTGCGATAAAGATCGTCTTGAGTGCTGTGCTGAAACATGGTTTCACCGGGTTGAAAGTGAGTTGTGAAGGCCATCCATGGTTTGCCGAGGTGGGCTCGGCAACGTTCACGACCGGGAGTTACACCGCTGGCGCGGTCTGGATCTTGTCCTTCTTGCGATCCAAAAAGTCCGCCAGGCGATCCTGTGTGCGGATGTCGGAAGACACCACTGCGGCAATCAAGGCCTCTGTCATGAGGCCGTCCTGCTGGCTCTGATCGACAATGCGTGGCAACACGTGAGTCACCGCGTAGTTGGTCATGGGCAGGTTGCCGGCGATCTTGTGCGCCAATTCGGTGGCCTTGAGTACCGCCTGGCCAACCGGCACCAGGTACTGGGCCACGCCGCGCTCATAGCTTTCCTTGGCGTAGAGCGTGCGACCGGTGAGCATCATGTCGGTCATCAGGGCGATGCCGGCGATGCGTGGGAAACGTACCGATGCACCGACGCCGACATACAAGCCGCGCATGGCCTCGGGCAGCGAGAAGAAGGCGCTGTCATCCACCACGCGCAGGCTGCAGGCGGTGGCGATTTCCAGGCCGCCACCGATGGCGGCACCGGTAATGGCCGCCACCACGGGCACCTTACCGAACTGGATCAGTTCGAAGGTCTTGTGCCATTCGCGGAAGGCCTGGACGTTATCGATGACCGATTGGTCGCGGATTTCCGACAGGTCCAACCCCGTGCAGAAATGCTGGCTGGTGCTGTAGAGCACGGCGGCACCAATGCCCTCGGGCATGTTGGTGAAGGTATCGCGCAGTTCGTGCATGACTTCCAGAGACATGGCGTTTCGCTTCTGCGGGCGGTTGAGTCCCACCATCAGAACGGCGCCGTCTACTCGTACGTCCAAGTAGTTTTTGACACTCATTTTCCGAATATCCCTTCGATATGAACCCAACTTGGGGAGCGACGATTCTAGGTGGCAGATTAATGGCCCGCTTGCTATGTCAGGTCATACTTTGACAAAATCGGGCCATGCCGCCGACCTTCACCTTTTCGCCCTACGAACCCGATAGCCCCGAAGCGGTGGTGACGCTGCGCGAGTACCCATCTGGCACCGTGTTTCCAAGGCATACCCACCGGCGCGGGCAGTTCGCCTATGCCTCGACAGGCGCGTTGAAAATGTTCACCGACCTGGGTAATTGGGTCGTGCCGCCCCAGCGCGCGATCTGGGTGCCGGGCGGGGTGGCGCACGAGATGCACATGCGCGGCGACGTGGTGATGCTCAATACCTACCTGGACGACGACGCGGCACGACGCGCCGGGTTGCAGGACTACTGCCAGGTGTTTGGCGTCTCGCCGCTGTTGCGCCATCTACTGGAGGCGGCACTCGCGATTGGGCCATCGGCCTCGCCCAGCGTCCGTGATCGTTGCGTGCTGACCCTGTTGATCGATGAAATCGGCACCATGCCCGAGTTGCCATTGAGTGCGCCGCTGCCTTCGGAGTCGCGCCTGGCCCGTTCTTGTCAGCGCTTTCTCGAGGCGCCCACGCAGAAAATCTCGATTGGCGAGATGGCCGATTGGTCGAGCATGAGCCGGCGCACGTTTACGCGTAACTTTCGCGAGTGCACCGGTATGACCTTTGTTTCGTGGCGCCAGCAGGTGTGCCTGCTGGAGGCCACCGCGCGGCTCAGCCATGGCTCGTCCATCACGGATGTGGCGTTCGAGTTGGGTTTCAGCAGCTCCAGCGCCTTCACGTCGGTGTTCCGCCGCAACCTGGGCGATTCGCCGGCGCGTTACCTGGCCAAGTCCAAGGCCGCTTCCATATTCTGAAAGGATGAGCCGGCCAACCGGGTGCCTTTTCCCCCAGCGGTACGGCGTTGAGCCTCGCCCTTTGTTACTATCGCCGTCCCTTGCCATCAGGAGTCACTGCCCCATGCAGCACCAGTGGGATGAAATGCACCGCACCCGCAAGCCCACGTTCGTACTGTGTGGCGAGCCTCAGGGCGATGTGCTCAATCTCTATGTTCACGGTTATTCGGCGTTCTTCAACCGGCAACAACTGGGCAGCTTCAAGGAGCAGTTGGCGAGTATCGAAGGCTCGACCAACCTGATGCTGTTCTGGCCGGCGGGGCATTTCCTGGAAAACCTGTTTGCCCCCGTCAAGGATGTGATTGGCGCGATGCTTGGCGGCGGTGGCCTGGGCGCGGCGACTGTCGGGGTGGGCAAGGCGATTGCGTATTTCCTCGACCACTACAAAAGCGTCGAGGCGCGGGTGGACGAAGTCGCCAGGAGCCTGCTGCCGGAATTGGCCAGCTACCTGCACGGTGAGTCCATGGCGGTCCGGCGTATCAACTTGATCGGCCATTCGCTTGGCGCACGTATTCTGGTCAAGAGCCTGCTCGCCAGCCCTGAAACCGCTCGCGAACTGCCGCTGGACAATCTGCTGTTGATGGGGGGCGCAATCTGCACGTCGAGCCCGTGGGATGAAGTCTCGGCGCCGCTCAAGGGGCGGGTGATCAATTGCCACTCCAGCAAGGACTGGGCCCTGGCCATGAAGCCGGACACCGAGCGCTGCATCGGCCGCTATGCGATCCCGGTGACGCCGGCACTGAAAGCCAAGATCACCAACGTGCACCTGGCGACCTTCGACCATGCCGCCTACTGGCCGCAGTTGCAGACGGTGGTGCAGTACACCGACCTGTTGCACGAGCGACGCGGCATGATTCGCGCCGACCAGCGCAGCCCCGAAGTGCGTTTTGCCGAAGAAGACGCGGAGTTGTTCCCCGCGCTGGTGCAGGCGCGGCCGGAGGAGTTGAAGTTCCTCGCCGAATTGATGGCACAAAAGCGCAGTGCGTCTATCGACGCCACGGTGCGCGAGCCGCTCAAGCTGGCTATCGAATTGCAGCGCATGGGCGGCGATACCTTCATGAACCTGGCCCGTGGGCATGGTGTGAGTTACCGTCAGATCGCCGAAGATGTGGTTCAGCGGCTGGGGATCAAGTTCGATGAGCCACTCGATACCGTCGAATTGGCCGACCTGGAAGCCCAGGTCGCCGAGAAGCTCATCGAACAGTACAAGGACAAACTCAGCAACGCCGATCGCCAGGTGTTCGACGCCGAACTCAAGGCCGCTGCGCAGAAGGAGCAGGGGATGTTCAGCCGTTTCGACGTCGGCCGCTCCGCCACCACCGCATTGAGTGGCACGGCGCTGGCGGGGCTGACCGGGTTTATCCTGCGCCGAGGGGCCGCCACGGCTATCCCGGTGGTCGGCCAGGCCCTGGCAGCGGCGATGCTGCTGGTGAGTGGGGTGCGCGCGTTTTCCGGCCCGGCTTATTCGATTACCACCCTGGCAGTGCTGGTGATTGGCGTGATTCGCCAGCGGATGGAGCGTGAGGCGCTGAATCAGGAGATGGACCTGGTGGTGCAAGTGGTCGAAACGTTCGACCTGCCGCGTGAGACGGTGATGCGCACGGTCGCGCCCGACTGATAAGCTGCGCCTCTGTCGAGTGTGTTTGCCTGGGATCCCGCGTGAAATTCAGCCTGCCAAAAATTGCTACCGCCCCGTTTTGCCCGCCGGAAGTGGCCGGCTCCGTTGCCGTGGATCCCAAGGCTTCGTTCTTCAAGCGCGTGCTGATGTTCGCCGGCCCGGGCCTGTTGATTTCCATCGGTTACATGGACCCTGGCAACTGGGCCACGGCCATCGAGGCGGGCTCTCGCTACGGTTACAGCCTGTTGTTCGTGGTGCTGCTCGCCAGCCTGGCGGGGATGGCGGTGCAGTGCCTGTGCTCGCGGCTGGGCATTGCCACCGGCAAGGACCTGGCGCAACTGTGCCGCGAGCGTTATAGCAAGCGGTCGGCACGCACCCAGTGGCTACTCGCGGAAATCTCCATCATTGCCACCGACCTTGCCGAGGTGCTCGGCTGTGCCCTGGCATTTCACTTGCTGCTGGGTGTGTCGCTGACCACCGGGATTGTCATCACCGCCTTCGATACCTTGCTGATCCTGGCCCTGCAGAACCGGGGGTTCCGCCGTCTGGAAGCGATCATGCTGGCCCTGGTGGCGACCATTGGCGTGTGTTTCTTTATCGAACTGGTCCTGATCAAGCCTTACTGGCCGGACGTGTTCAGCGGCTTCACGCCATCCCTCTCGGCCATCAGCGACGCTGCGCCGCTGTACCTGGCCATCGGGATTCTCGGGGCCACGGTGATGCCTCATAACCTCTACCTGCACAGCTCCATTGTGCAAACCCGCCTGATCGGCAAGGACCTCGCCAGCAAACAGGACGCGGTCAAGCTGGCACGTATCGACACCATCGGTTCACTGGCCCTGGCCCTGCTGGTCAACGCCGCGATCCTGGTGCTGGCCGCTGCAGCCTTCCACAAGACCGGCCACACGGATGTGGTCGAAATCCAGGACGCCTACCACCTGCTCGACCCCCTGGTGGGGGGCGCGTTCGCCAGCATCCTGTTCGGTATCGCGTTGCTGGCCTCCGGGCAAAGCTCCACCTTTACCGGCACCATCGCCGGGCAGGTGATCATGGAGGGCTACCTCAACCTGCGTATTCCCTGCTGGCAAAGGCGTCTGATCACCCGTGGGCTGGCGTTGATCCCGGCGTTTCTGGGGGTATGGCTGATGGGCGACGACGCCATCGGCAAGCTGCTGATCCTCAGCCAGGTAGTGCTCAGCCTGCAATTGCCGTTCGCGTTGTATCCATTGATCCGCATGACCGGAGATAAACAGCTGATGGGGCCGTTCGTGAATCGGTTGCCGACACGGTTGCTGGCGTGGTTCCTGTTCGCGGTAATCAGTGGGGCGAATGCCTGGCTGATTGGGCAGTGGGTGTTTGATTAAGGGCGCAGGTTAAACAAAAGGACCTGTGCTCGAATGCATCCAGGGTGTGCGCCGGAAGGGGCGCATCAAAGCTTTCAGCCATTGACCATTTCCCTTTCATTGCGCCGATCCGAGGACCCGCTGGCAGTTCTACCGCAATATCCATGGAGGGGGAGGGTTACAGGCTGCCCAACACGCGACGCACAAAGATGCTGGCCGGTTAAATCAGGTCGGAACTACTTTTTGTCGTAGGAAATACCTCCCGCGCCGCACCTGCGCCCGTCACCGATCCCAATACGGCACACCGCCAAAACATTCCACAAAGTAATCGATCACCGTGCGTACCTTCAGCGACAAGCGCCGGCTACCTGGCCATAGCGCCGCAATCTGCTGCGGCTCAAGCGTGGTGGCCACTTCATAGTCGGTCAGCACCGCCTGCAAGGTGCCTGCACGCAAGCCTTCGCCGATCAGCCAGGAAGGAAACACCACCAGTCCCAACCCTTGCTCGGCGGCGTGGGTCAAGGTGTCGGCGTGGTTGCCGGTGATCGGGCCCTTGACGCTATAGGGCGTCCAGTCGTCCTGGCCTTTGCGGAAGAACCAGCGTTGCTGGCCGGTGATGCCTTTGTAGGCCAGGCACTGGTGGTGGGTCAGTTCGTCGGGGTGTTGGGGCGTGCCATGTCGGGCCAGGTAGGCGGGGCTGGCGGCGATGCGAAAGCGCTGGGGGGCAAAGATGCGTGCCTGCATGCTGGAGTCGTTGAGCACGCCGATACGGAACAGCAGGTCGGTGCCATCTTGCAACGGGTCGACGTAGGTGTCGGTTTGCTGGATGTCCAGTTGCAGCTTCGGGTAGCGCCTGCACAACTCGCCCAGCCACGGTGACAGGTGACGCTGGCCGAAGACCATCGGCGCATTGATGCGCACCAATCCGCTGGGTTCGCTTTCCTGTTCTTGCAGGGCCTGGCCGGCGGCTTCCAGCTGTTCCAGCATCAACCGCGCGTGCCGCCCGAGCAGGCGCCCGGCCTCGGTAGGGCTGACGGCGCGGGTATGGCGGTACAGCAACTGCTGGCCGAGGGCCTGCTCCATCAACTGTATCTGCCGAGAGATGGAGGAGGGTGCCAGGCCCTCACGGCGCGCCACTTCGGAAAAACTGCCGAAATCCAACACCGCGACAAACAGGCGTAGCGCCTTGAAACTCAGTTCGTTCAAGCCTTGCATCATGCCTCCATGCTGTGCGTTTTACGCAAAGGTGTTGTTGGCATGCTCCCATTTATCGCACAGGACTGCCACTGGATAATGCGCGCCATCCAATCCTTTGTTGATGTGCAGGTGATGTATGCAAGCAAGTTCTATCGAGGGCGTGGCGCAAGCCAAGCCGAAAAACAGCGGCCTGCGACTGCTGTTGCTGCCGCTGGTGATCCTGGCCGGCATGGGCCTGTCGGTGGAGGCGGGGTTGCTAGGGCCGCTGGGTGTGCAGGTCGGCCATTTATGGGCGACGTTGAGCATTTTCGGGGTGGGTTCGGCGATCCTGTTTCTGCTGCTGTTGTTCAGTGGTCCGCAAAAGGGACCGGCGTTGTCCACCCTGCCGCGCTGGCAGTTGATCGGCGGTTTCCTGGGGCCGATCTACGTGGTGGTGCTGACGCTGGCCACGCCGCATATCGGTATTGCGATGACCATGATCGCGATTCTGTCGGGGCAGGTTGGCAAGAGCGTGCTGATCGACCATTTCGGCTGGTTCGGCACGGCGCGCAAGCGGGTCAATGGCGAGCGCTGGATTGCCCTGGCGTTGATTGTGGTGGCACTTGTTCTGATTGCACGAGGTTAAGGCGATGAATCTGATTCTGTTACTGGTAGTCGTGGTTGCCGCAGGGGCGGTGTTGAGCGTGCAGGCAGCCATCAATGGTCGCCTGGGCCAGGCCGTGGGTGTATTGCGGGGCAGCCTGGTGACTTTTGTGGTGGGGGCGATTGTCACCGCGTTGTTGATCCTGTTCTTTGAGCCCGCCCAGGCGGTGAGCTTGCTGGATGTGCCGAAATGGCAACTGACCGGCGCGTTGTTCGGTGTGGTGTACATGATGGTGATGGTTGGCGCGGTGCCGGTGGTTGGCACGGCTGTCGCCACTGTCGCGGTGATCGTCGGCCAACTGGGCATGGGCATGTTGATCGACAACTTCGGCTGGCTGGGCAACCCGGCCATTGAATTGTCGGCCAGCCGGGTCGTGGCGATGGCCTGCCTGGCATTGGCGCTGGTGTTCATGTATCGCAGCAATACCCGCACCGACTGATGATTTGAACCATCGACGGCGGGCCGCAGTCACTGCTTAAGGTGCCGGCGTCCGCCGCACCGGGACGACCATGAAGAAGGAGTCTGACATGCCAGATAAAACCTGTGCCTGCCCACACTGCAAGTGTGTATTGGGGGCTGATGCGGTAATGAAGGACGGTCAGGGCTATTGCTGCCAGGGCTGTGCCGAGCACCACGCCCATGGCGAACCGTGCGCAGCGGCCACGGGCTGCGAATGCGCCAAGTCGGCCAAAGGCTGAATGCGTTCAAAACGGAGGGCGCTGGCTTGCCTGCAATGGCGGTGAGTCAGCCACCCATCAGTCATTGATACGCTGCCATCGCAGGTAAGCCAACTTCCACACGCCCTGTGCGTGGTGTTGGCTACTGGGTTTCCAGTTCAAGCCGCAGGCTATGGTCTGACAGCCGTTGGCTATCCTTTACGACCGCGCTGGTGCGTCGACCCTCGAGGGCAAACACCACGGTGTGCGCTGCGTGCAGGTCATCCGGCAAAGGCTGGAACACCTTGAGCACCGTCCAGCCTGGTTGCTGTTGGAGGCTCACCTGGCATTCGACATGCTTGGCCATTGGCCCAAAAAGAGTGTCCTGGGTGTAGTCAATGCGCGCCTTGCCATTGACCGCTACCGGCAAATCCATGGTTATCCCTTCCTTATCAAGCCTGGGCGCGCGCGTCCGAGCGGCGCCATTGCACGTTGGTAATGCCGAATTTCTCAGCTTGCTGCTGGCTGGTCTTCTTCACTTGCTCACGAGCAAAGCGGCCGATGCGGCCGACGCCCGCGTCACAACTGGCCCAATGCCAGGCTTCAGCGGCATCGAGCTTTTCCAGGCGAATGATGAATGACTTGGGCTCGCCATGCAGCGTGTAGTCGATCACAAACAGTTTTGCGTTATTCATTGGTCCATTGACCCTCCCGGTATAAACAAGTGATCACCCGCGACTGTAAAAATTCACTCGGATTGTCGAGCGGTGGTCATTACCATGGCGGCTCACCCTGATTGATGTGCACCCTATGGCCCAGGCCGCGCCGCCCGACCTCAGTGATCACGCCGTTCCCGTGCAGCCCCTGGCGCGCACGTACCCGCGTGGGCTGTACGTTGAACCCCACAGCCACGACTGGGGGCAGTTGCTCTATGCCATGAGCGGCGTGATGTGGGTCGAGACCCCGCGCGAAGCCCTGGTGGTGCCGCCGCAGCGTGCGGTTTGGCTGCCGCCGGGTGTAGAGCATGGGATTCGAGTGGTATCGGATCTGCAGATGCGCAATATCTACTTGCGCCCGGCGCTCGCAGCGACGCTGGACAGCCAGGTGCAGGTGATCGAAGTCGGTGGGTTGCTGCGGGAGCTGATCGTGACCCTGGTGGACGAGGGCGACAGCGGTGAGGCGGGTTACTACGACGCAGTGGTCAGCCTGGCCTTGCTGGAGTTGCAACGGGCGCGTCGCTCGCAAATCCGCATCGCCATGCCGGTGGAGGCCGACCGCCGCCTCGTCAACGCCTGCCAGGCGGTCATGGCCGCGCCATCCCTGGAGATCCCGTTTGAGCAACATGCCGAAACCGCCGGTGCCAGTGTGCGTACCCTGGCGCGGCTGTTCCAGCACAACCTGGGCATGGGCTTCGCCGAGTGGCGCCGCCAGGTGCAACTGGCCACGGCAGTGGCGGAGTTGATCCAGGGCCAGTCCGTCGGCAGCATTGCCCGCTCCCTCGGTTACTCGCCGAGTAGCTTCAGCGACATGTTCCGCCGTGAACTCGGTGTGGCGCCTTCCCACTACCTGGGTTAAAGGGTTGGCCGAAATCCCGAAGCACTTGGCCGATGCTTCAGGATTCGTCTCTCTAGACTGAGCGCATCCACCCACACGGCGCTGTCCTCATGAACTACCTGATTTCCCTCGCCATTGGCCTGTTTGTCGGCGTGATCTACGGCGCCCTTGATTTCCGCTCGCCCGCACCCCCGGCCATCGCCTTGATCGGCCTGATGGGCATGCTGCTGGGCGAAAGGCTCTGGCCCATGGGCCGGCAGTTGGTGGGCACCTGGTTGTCTTGATCCCTTTTTCTCTTCGATGGATATTGGCCATGAAAGCACTGCAATTTACTGCCACCGGTGATCTCGCCACCCTCGGCTTTGTCGACGTCGCCACTCCGGTCCCGGCCGCGGGTGAAGTGCTGGTACAGGTCAAGGCCGCCGGCCTCAACCCCAGCGACGTCAAGAACGTGCTTGGCCGTTTTCCCTACACCACCTTGCCACGCATTCCCGGTCGCGACTTTGCCGGTGTCGTCGTGGAGGGACCACAGGAACTGGTCGGGCAGGACGTCTGGGGCACTGGCCGCGACCTGGGTTTTTTTGCCGACGGTTCCCATGCCCAGTACCTCACCGTGTCGGCCAAGGGCGTAGCGCATAAGCCGACCCATTTGAGTTTTGCCCAGGCAGCCAGCCTCGGCGTACCGTACACCACCGCCTGGGACGCGCTGGAGCGCAGCGGTGTGGGGAAAGGCACGCGGTTGCTGGTGATCGGCGCCAATGGTGCTGTCGGCAGCGCGGCATTGGCCCTGGCGAACATTCGCGGTGCCCAGGTGCTGGCCGCTGTGCGGCGTCCTGAGCAGGTTGGGGTGTTGCAGGGGCAGGGCTTCGAGGCGATTGCCCTGGGCACGCCGGAAGAACTGGGTGCGGCGGTGAATGCCGTGTTCAAGGGCGGTGCCGATGTGATTTTCGACACCACGGGGTTCTGGCTGCCGGCGGCGGTGGCAGGCCTGGCGCCGTTCGGTCGCATCGCCATCATCGCGGCACCGGTGGACGGCCATGTGCAACTGCCGGCACTGGCCTTGTATCGCAAGGGCGGCTCGGTGGTGGGGATCAATTCGCTGCTCTACAACTGCGAACAATGCGCGGTCATGCTGGAGCAGTTCGGGCGCTTCTTTGACGAGGGCTTGCTGCCGCTGCCCACCGGCCTGCGTGAGGTGGCGCTGGCCGATGGGGTGCAGTGCTTCGACGCGGTGAACCAGGGCAGTGCGGACAAAATCATCTTCCTGCCCTGACGGCGCCTATGGGTGGATCCTCACGCTTCTGGAACGCCTTTCTCCCATGCCGACCAGTTCTTGAGGATCGCCTGCACCAGCGGGTTACCCGTGCGGTACAGGTTTTCCAGCGCCGGCACGAAGCCCCCTTGATCGGCGTATTTGAGCAGGTTGTCCACTTCGCTGTAGCCAGGGTACGGGCGGTCGAAGTCCGAGCCGGCACGCACCACCGCCAGGCGCTGGATATCCACCAGGCCTTCGCGGCTGGCGCGTAGCAGGGCTTCATAGGTGGAATTGTCTTCCTGCTGGGTGGTGCAGTACTCGCCTTTGTTGTCGGTCAGCAACTGGGTCCAGACTTCGGCGCGTTCGCTTAAACGAGTGCCCGAGAACCAGGTGTTGCCCGCCAGGGTGTCGCAACGGGTGACTTGTGGCGGCTGGTTGGCAGGGGCGGCAGGGTAGTGCTTGCGCCAGGCGCTGGACTCCTTGCTTTCCGTCAGCTCGACTTTCTGCGACAAGGCGAAGGCCTTGGCCTGCAACTTGGGGTTCAGCTCAAACACTTCGGTCTTGTAGTCCAAGGGTGGTTTTTCGTTGGGCCCCTTGGTGTTGATGCCGATATAGCCGGTCGGCCAATCCTTTGGGGCATCCCGTGAATCCAGCTCCCATTGAGTGCCGAACTCCACCAGGTAGTGCGCCCAGGCAGCGGTGCCGAGGGTGCCGTGCTTGGGGTTGATACCGGCGATGCCGGCGATCAGGAAGTAGCTCTGGCGCAAGTCGAACTTGGGTGACAGGGCCAGGGCGAGGGTGGACGCGGCGGCATTGGTCTGGCCCATGCCGGTCACCAGCAGGCACACGTCCTGGGTGTTGCAGCGGATCACCGGGTACTCAGCCGACAAGCCTGGCACGCGCACTTGCTGCTTGAGTTCCAGCCGATCGATCCAGGTTTGCGCTTCCGGGGCGAACATGGTGATCAGCATGACCTTGGGTTTGATCGGCGCCGGTGCATCCGCCAGCACCACGTGGGGCAGCAGGGCCAGGCCGACAGCCATCGAGAAGCCGGTAACGGAGAGACGGGTAAACGCTTTCATCTAAAGCTCCTTGATTAGAATTGGTAGCCCACGCCGGCGTAGTAGCCCCAGCCGTCGGACCGGGCGCGAAAGTTGCCTTCGCCGAAATTCAGCTCGCTGCCGTCTTCCCAGTTGCCGCCGTTATGGAAATAACGACCGACCAGGGTAAAGCGCAGGTGGGTAAACGAATACAACAGCACATTGGTCGCCACCACGGAGTTGGCGGTGCGCGCCGGGTTGTCCTTGTGCAGGTCCGAACCGAAATCGTAGTTGGTGAAGCCGATGTAAGTCAGCGAGGCGCCGTTATCGAACTTGCCGATGGGCACGATGTACTTCATTTGCGCGCGGTAGCCGTCCCAGGAATATTCGTTACTGGCGCCATAGTTTTCCCACTGGTAACGCCCGTAGAAGTTGGCCGACAGGTTGACCCGCGAGTGGGTGTCGATGTCGGTGCCGAGGCCGCTGTACAGGGTATTGGCGCGGTTTTCCTTGTTGCTGCCGTGGTCGTAGATCCAGTCGAACGCCACGTACCATTCCTTGAATGGCCCGATGGCCAGGCTGCGGCCCGCCAGGTAGTCGATGGAGATGCGCGGCTCGTGCTCCATGAACACTGGCGAGCCATGGTCCCACACGCCTTTGTCATTACTGTTACCGATCGTGAGGATCTTAGGCACGTCGATATAGCCGTACAACTCGAAGGGTCCCTTGCGGCCGAAGTACTCGTATTCCAGATAGATGTCATCTTGCGGCTTGGGGCCGAAGCTGATGTCTTTGCTGCCGATCAACGTCAGGTCCTGGTTGAACCAGTCCGACAGGTACGCGCCTTTTTTTGCCGGGCTGGCTTCAGGGCTGAGGGTTTCGCCCTGTGCTGAGTCATCGGCGGGTTTCTCCTGCGCCAAAATGGGGGCGCTGAGTACTCCCGTAACGGCGGCCAGTAGCAGGGAAACACCAAGGGAAGCAGGGTGCCAAGAGGAGTGATGCATTGAAAATCCCTATTCGTACGCGGTTTGGACCCGATTCTTCGGGTGGGGGTGAACTGGGTGGCCAAGTTCGTACCGCAAACGTTTGCACAGGCTGTACCAACTTTGCTCAATCGATTGATCAGCCTGAAAAAAAAGGGGATTAGTCGACCTTTTGGTCAGAATTGACTGGGTGTCATTTTTTCAATGCGTTGGAACAGATGCATCGCCGTTTCCCGCCGATAGTCACTCGGCGTCTGGTTCATCTCGATGCGAAAGTGCCGGTTGAAATTGGACAGGTTGGCGTAGCCCACTTCAAAGCAGATGTCGGCCACCGACATGTCACTTTGCAGCAACAGCCGGCAGGCGCGTTGCACACGGAACTTGCGCATCAGGTCGATGAACCCGTGGCCGGTGTTGCGCTTGAAGAAGCGCGAGAAGCCTGGTTCGCTCATGTCCAGCTGTTGTGCGATCACCGACAAGCGCACATCGCCCGTCAGCTCGCGCATCAAATAGTCAAACGCCTTGTTGATGCGCTCGGCGCTGCGCGCGTCCAGGGTCGGCGCATAGCACGGGCTGGTCAGGGCCTTGACCTGCTGCGGCGGGGCGTTTTTCAAGGTGTCGAGCAATTGCAGGAACAGGATCAACCGCTGCAGGCCATGGGCGCTGCCGATGGCTTCCATCAGATTCGCTGCGGTGACGGCAGTGTCGCCTATGAATTCCAGACCGCGACGGGCCTGTTCGAACAATACCGACAGGTCACCGAGTTCCGGCAAGGTCTTGCGCAGGGCGAGGAGGGCGGCGCCGTCAAATTGCAGCACCACGTCGCGGCCGCTCAGGGACTCGCCGGGCGCCAGCTCGCCGATCCAGTCGTGGGGCAGGTCGGGGCCGATCAGTGCCACATGCCCGGCACTGAATGCACCGATATAGTCGCCGGCCACCAGTTTGCCGCTGCCTTGGCGGATCAGGTGGATTTCGAATTCGGGGTGGTGGTTCCAGCGCGCCAGGTCATAGGGGTAGTCGTGTTCGAACCAGCGAAAGCAATGATCCGGTTCGGGCAGGATCACTTCGAGTTCGGCGGGGCGATGTTCGAACAGTTGGGCGCGACTGACGGGCATGGTGATGCCTCTTTTAGAGGTTGGATCGTCTCAAAATACGCGGGTTGGTAACGGACGCGCTACCCCCGGTTTCGCCCGGCACTGATACTTTTTTAACTTCCAGTCAGCAGTTAAAAAAGTATCGGTCGAGCATTCGCCATGCGTTTGTGAGGGCTTGGCCAAGCTGCTGTAATCGGCGCTCAACAACAAGAAAAACAACAGGTGGAAACCGCTATGTTCAAGATCCCGCAAGCGTTGTTCCTGCTTTCTGGCCTGGCCTTGGCAATGCCCAGCCATGCCGCCGACACCGTCACCATTGCCACGGTCAACAACAGTGACATGATCCGCATGCAGCGCCTGTCCAAGGTGTTCGAAGAACAGCACCCGGACATCAAGCTCAATTGGGTGGTGCTGGAAGAAAACGTGCTGCGCCAGCGCCTCACTACCGATATCGCCACCCAGGGCGGGCAATTCGACGTGCTGACCATCGGCACCTACGAAACCCCGCTATGGGGTGCCAAGCACTGGCTGGAACCCCTGGCCCCACTGCCGGCCAATTACGACGCTGACGATATCTTCCCCTCGGTACGCCAGGGCCTGTCGGTCAACGGCACCTTGTATGCCTTGCCGTTCTATGGCGAAAGCACCGTCACCTATTACCGTACCGACCTGTTCAAGCAGGCAGGCCTGAGCATGCCGGCGCACCCCACCTGGACCCAGCTCGGTGAGTTCGCGTCCAAGCTCACCGCCAAGGACAAGGACCAGTACGGTATGTGCCTGCGTGGCAAGGCTGGCTGGGGCGAAAACATTGCCTTGCTGAGCACCATGGCCAACGCCTTTGGGGCACGCTGGTTCGACGAACAGTGGAAGCCCGAACTGACCAGCCCCGAGTGGACCGCTGCCGCCAACTTCTACGTCAACACCCTCAAGCAATATGGGCCGCCGGGCGTGTCCAGCAACGGCTTCAACGAAACCCTGGCGCTGTTCAACAGCGGCAAATGCGCGATCTGGGTCGATGCCAGCGTGGCCGGTTCCTTCACCACCGATAACACTCAGAGCAAGGTCGCCGACCGCGTAGGTTTTGCCGCCGCGCCTACCGAAGTCACCGATAAAGGGTCCTCGTGGCTCTACGCCTGGTCCCTGGCGATTCCGGCCACCTCCAAGCACAAGGACGCCGCGAAGGCCTTTATCAGCTGGGCGACTTCCAAGGACTACATCCAGTTGGTGGCCGACAAAGAAGGCATCACCAACGTGCCGCCAGGCACCCGCCAGTCCACCTACAACGAGGCGTACCTGAAAGCGGCGCCCTTTGCCCAGGTGACCCTGGAGATGATGAAGCACGCCGACCCTGCACATCCGTCGGCCAAGCCGGTGCCGTACGTGGGCATCCAGTACGTGACCATCCCTGAGTTCCAGGCGATTGGCACGTCGGTCGGCAAACTGTTCTCGGCTGCGCTGACCGGCGGCATGTCGGTTGACCAGGCCCTGTTGCAGGCGCAGTCCAGCACCGAGCGCGAGATGAAACGCGCCGGCTACCCGAAATAATGTTCACAGGACACCTCAATGAAACGACTCGAAGGTAAGAGCGCGCTGATCACCGGATCAGCACGCGGGATCGGCCGCGCCTTTGCCCAGGCCTACATCGCCGAGGGCGCCACCGTGGCCATCGCCGATATCAACCTGCAACGCGCCCAGGCCACCGCCACCGAACTGGGCCCGCAAGCCTACGCGGTGGCAATGGATGTCACTGACCAGGCCTCCATCGACGGCGCGATTGCTGCCGTGGTGGCCCAGGCCGGCAAGCTGGATATCCTCATCAATAACGCCGCGCTATTCGACCTCGCGCCTATTGTCGACATCACCCGCGACAGTTACGAGCGGCTGTTCTCGATCAACGTCGCCGGCACATTGTTCACCCTGCAGGCCGCCGCGCGGCAGATGATCAGCCAGGGGCACGGCGGCAAGATCATCAACATGGCCAGCCAGGCCGGACGGCGGGGCGAGGCGTTGGTGGCGATCTACTGCGCGACCAAGGCGGCGGTGATCAGCCTTACCCAATCGGCGGGGCTGAACCTGATCAAGCAGGGCATCAACGTCAACGCCATTGCCCCCGGCGTGGTCGAGGGTGAGCACTGGGACGGAGTGGATGCGTTGTTTGCCAGGCATGAAGGGTTGGCGCCAGGCGAGAAAAAGAAGCGGGTTGGGGAGGCGGTGCCCTTTGGGCGGATGGGGATGGCGGCGGACCTGACCGGGATGGCGATCTTCCTGGCCTCGAAGGAGGCCGACTATGTGGTGGCCCAGACCTATAACGTCGACGGCGGCAATTGGATGAGTTGACTGCAGGCCGAGCAAAAATGCGGGAGCGGGCTTGCTCGCGACTGCGGCCGTTTGAAGAACCGCGGTTTCTGTAGCGATGCCGCGGTCATGGTGTGGTAGAACGGCAGCTTGACGCTGCCATCAGCCACTGCGTTAAGTGGATGCCAGGCCACAGGAGAACGACCATGCCCCTTGCGAAAACCGCCATTGCTTCATTCGACGTGGATGCCCAGAAGAGCTTCACGCCACTGTGCCCCAACGAGCTACCGGTAGCGGGCGGTGACCAGATCGGTGCCGAACTCAATTACATGGCCAGCCTCGCCGGCCATCGCGTCGGCAGCAAGGACGCTCACACCCCGCACGCGCCCTGGGTGGTGTCGCAGCACAGCGAGATGCTACAACCGACGGGCCTGGCCCACGCCGATTTAACCTGGGTGAGCCACTGCGTACCGGGCACCGAAGGCTTCACCTTGCTGGACGAGTTACCCACGCCCTACGACTACGATTACTTCATCTGGAAAGGTGTCGAACCCGACCTGCACCCCTACGGTGCCTGCTACCACGACCTGCACGACAAGTTGTCGACCGGCGTCATCGAGTACCTCAGGGCCCAGGGCGTTAGCCGCGTGATCGTCGGCGGCCTGGCCCTGGACTACTGCGTCAAGACCACCGCGTTGCAACTGCTCAGCGCTGGCCTTGAAGTGGTCTTGCACCTGCCGGCGTGCCGAGGCATCACGCAGGAGGGCGGCGTACAGGCGGTCAATGATCTGCTCAAGGCCGGTGCCCAGATCAGCAGCAGCCGCGAAGAACTGGTGGCGTTGGCCACACGTTGATGGCCGAGGTCGACTTGATTGGCTGGAATGATCGCTGTCGTGTGTCAGCCCGTTCCTATCTCAAGGCGTCCTCTTAAGCGTCTACGCGGCCACGGATCGGAACAACGCGGCCGCCCGTCGTTCTGCGCTCAACACTCGATGCAATATCGATGGATTCGTTAGTGTGAGTGCAATGATAAATAAAGTCGGCGCGATCACTGTTGTTATTCATGTTCTATTCTCTTAGTGCGCAACCTTGCTTGCCTTACAGGCTTCAGATGATTGATGGCCGCGCGCTTTCGATCACCCGTCGTTCGTCCAGTACTCTGCTTTTGGTGTACTGTTAAAAGACTTACCTACCAGAGGTTTCCAATGTCTAAGCTTGCCGAATTCCGCCAGCTCGAAAAACACCTCGCCGAACAGCTCCAGGCACTCGAAGCGTTGAAGGGTGATGCTGGCCTCAAGAAAGAAATCGAATTCGAAACGAAGCTTCGGGATTTGCTCGCGAAATATGGTTACAGCTTGAAAAACGTGATCAACCTGCTGGATCCGCAAGCCGGCCGACGCGCCTCTTTAGCCGCGCCGAAAACCGGTACACGCAAAGCCCGCCAGGTTAAGGTCTACAAGAATCCGCACACCGGCGAGACCATTGAAACCAAGGGCGGCAATCACAAAGGGTTGAAAGAGTGGAAAGCTGAACATGGTTCGGCCACCGTGGAATCCTGGCTCGCCCAATGATCATCGCTTGAGGTAAAAATGGGCCCAACGAGGGCCCATTTTCAGTTAACCGCTGGCTGGCTTGAACCTCGACACGGCTGCCAATCGTCCCTTCGTTCAATCACACGTTCAGGGCACTTCGACTTGGCATCTTAATGACGGTCAGCCAGGAGTTTCTTTACCTCGTCAATGATCAAGTCGATATTAAACGGTTTCTCCAACACAACATTGAACAAGTCAGATCTCTGCATGCCAATGTGCGCCTGGGCGCCGCTGATCAGAATAATCGGCAAGTGTTTAACGGAGGGCAGGGCTCGTACGGCTTTGGCGAATTCGAGTCCATCCATCACCGGCATCATGAAATCGGTGATGATCAAGTCGGGGCGCTCTCTCTCAAGCACTTCAAGTCCCTTTTGACCGTGGCCTGCCTTCACGACCATGAACCCCTCATCCTCTAGCGCGAAGCCAAGAATGTCAGCGATCAAATACTCGTCGTCGACGACCAGAATGGTGGTCATGTGAATATAACCCGAATCAAAGACTTAGGAAGTTGAACCAGGCAGCGATGAATGACTGGATGTGGGTGGCTCATTGCTTGAAGCCTTTTTCAGATCAACGTCTTGGTCACGGATCACCATCTCAAAACGAGAGGGGTCGTAGGAGCTGTCTCGTACTTTAAGAATAGAGAGGGTCCTGCATAGTTCAGACTGATTCTCGAAGAAGCGCATAAGCATCAGGTTATCAACGAAACTGGACAGGTCAGAGTTGGGTGCGCTGACCTCCGAGCCGAAGAGATCACGCATTTCCCAGGACGCGAACACCGTTACTCCTCTGGCGCGAAGCTCGTTCATCAGCGCACTTAGAAAGTCGGTGATCCGTGCTGGGTTGGTCGAAACCCGCGTCATGCCGCTGAGGCTATCGATAAAAACACGCTTGATGCCCTTTTCCTCGACAATTTTCAGGAGTCGGGCGCCCAAGCCATCCAGCAGGCCTTCGGTGGTGGGTTGCCAGGCGATGCTCAAGGCGCCGCTTTTTTCCATACCTTCTACATCGACCCCCAGGGAGACACCTTTCAAGCGCAGTCGCTGTGGGCTTTCATAGAATCCAAACAGCAAGCCGGGTGCTTCAGGCGTGGACTCGCCGAGGAACTTGAGCCCCAGGGTCGTTTTACCTATTCCTGAGGGGCCCATGACCAGTGTCACGCTGGAGCTGTACAGACCGCCACCCAGTATGGTGTCTAACGAGGCGACGCCGCTGGCGATGCGCGTCAAGTCGGCACTGTCGAGTGCTGACGGGTGGCTGTAGAGGCTTTCCAGCCGTGGATAAACCACTAACCCATGATCGTTGATTTCACACTCGTGGAGGCCCGTCATCGCTCCGCTACCGCGAGTCTTTCGCAGTTGAATACGACGTACTGAGCGCGTGCCATAAAGCTCCTCACCCATTTCGATCACACCATCGACCATCGTGTGCTCTGGACTACCGTCATCCAGGCGGGAGCTGGTAAGAAATAACACGGTGCAACCCGCGAAGGCGGCGTGGCCTTGTAACTCAGAGATGAATTTTTTGGTGTCAATGTGCGAGTCAGCTCTGGAGCGTGCGTTGAGTAAACCGTCCACCACCATCACGGTTGCTTTCTGACGGCTTATCTCGCGCCGAAGCAGCTTCACTACTTCGTCAAGACCCTCGTTTTCCAAGGTGTCAAATGCGCTGACGAACTGGATTTCGGCGCCTACTTTGGAGGCGTCGTAAAAGCTGAGGGTAGAAAGAAATTGAAAAAGCCGGTCGTGCGATTCAGCCAGGAGCGTCGCAACCAGTACCCGCCCTCCATTATTCGCGTGATGGAATCCAAGTTGGTTGGCGAGGATCGTTTTGCCGGACCCTGGACGGCCCTGAATAATGTATGAGGAGCCCGCAACCAGTCCCCCCTTGAGCAGAGCATCCAGCCCTTCGATTCCGCTTTGAAGGCGTTTAAGCTTTTCCACAATGCGACCCTGATATGAAGACAGGCTATTCAAGCCGAATTAAGTTGAATGCTAACGTCAATTGCGTGTTGGGGCCATCCATCCCTTGGACAGGGATGGGCATGGTAGCAGGTGCCTATTTTTCCGTCGAATGACGGCTCTATTGTGAGTCTTGGCAACGGTGTCGCCCCTGCTAGACCGCTTGTTTTCGCATGAGGTGTTGAGAGGACAATGACGGAGCTCGGCAATTCAAATCATTTTCGAGTTCTGGCCAACAGCCTCTTGCACGGAACGTCGCGAGTTCTAAAAACTGCGCTATTTGCCGTACAGCATTGTTGCGCAGTGACCAGGGGTAGTATTTGGACTTGGCAGGCAGGCATTAAACGCTTAACGCGCGCTAAGGCTTGATTCCAGAATGAAGCGGTTGCCTGGACCCTACGATCAAACCAGCCGTATCCAGTGAACGTCATCAGCAGCGATCCCAGCACATGCGGTAATCGTTGCTGCGGCTTATCGCAGCCGACCCTCTTGAAGCGACTACAGCGACTGGACTGCTTATTTGCATGCTTGTCGTCACTGCACAAGACTCACACGTATCTACTTCACACTCCCAGCGTTTGCGGCCTTGTTTCGACGGCAACGCTGCGAGCAGTAGCGGACCTCATCCCAACAGCGCGCCCATTTTTTGCGCCAGGCAAAATCTAATCCGCAGACTGCGCACTTTTTGACCGGCAGTTCGCTCTTCTTCACAACGATTCCCCTGCATCGAGCCTGGCGAGCAGTTCCTGGCCGCGATCCCACAGCGCTTGTTGTTTGGGTTCAGTCATCCGGTCGAGGTTTTTGTAGACCATGCCCAAGCGCTGATTGCTGCGCAGAAGGTCTGCGTGGCGCATCAGGAAATGCCAGTAGAGTGAATTGAAAGGGCAGGCGTCGTCGGTCGTGCTTTCACTGACCTTGTAGACGCAGGTGCGGCAGTAGTCAGACATGCGCTTTATATATTGGCCACTGGCGCAATAAGGCTTGGAACCCAGGTACCCGCCGTCGGCGTGCATGACCATACCCAGTGTATTGGGCAGTTCGACCCAGTCGAACGCGTCCATGTAAATTGCCAGGTACCAGTCGCAGATCTGAGTCGGGGTGATGCCTGCCAGCAGCGCGAAGTTGCCGGTCACCATCAACCGCTGGATATGGTGGGCATAGGCATGTTTCAAACTTTGGCCGATCGCCTGGCTCATGCACTTCATTTGGGTGTTGCCCGTCCAGTAGAACGCTGGAAGCGGCCGGTTGTTGCCAAACAGATTGCCGCCGGCGTAGTCGGGCATTTTCAGCCAGTAGACGCCCCGTACATATTCACGCCAGCCTATGAGTTGACGAATAAAACCTTCGGCGGCGTTTAATGGAATCCTGTGGGCCCAATACGCCGACTCAACGTCACGGCACAGCTGACGCAGGTCCAACAGGCCAATATTGAGCGCGGCGCTGATCCGGGCATGAAACAGGAAGGGTTCATCACTGGCCATTGCATCTTGGTAGTCGCCGAACGCTGCCAGCCCCCAGTCGAGGAAATACTCCCACAACGCCTGGGCATCGGCGTGTGTGACCGGGTAGTCGAACGTGTCGAAGCTGCCATAGTGACTGGAGAAATGTTCGGCTACCAACGCAAGCACATCCTGGGTGATCGCATCTGGCTTGAAGCGGGCCGGCGACGGCGGTATGACGCCCTTGGGCAATGCCTTGCGGTTGTCCGCATCAAAGTTCCAGGCGCCTCCGACCGGGCTCCCATCGCCATTGAGTAATAGCCCGCTTTTGCGACGCATCTCGCGGTAGAAGAACTCCATGCGCAGTTGCTTCTTGCCCTTGGCCCAGTCAGAGAATTCGGTGCGCGTGCAAAGGAAGCGACTGTCGGGATGCCATTGGATGGCCAGCCCACAGTCCTTGAGGGCGTGTTCCAGGCGCCAGTCGCCGCACTCCGTGATATGTATTTCATCGGAATGCGTCAATGCCTGCCAGCGCTGCAGTTCGCCTTTGACGGTTCCACTGTTTTTCGGATCATCAAGCGTGACGTATTGCACCTGGAACCCTTGCTGTCGTAACGCCTCGGCGAAATGACGCATGGCACTGAAGATCAGGATGATTTTCTGCGGGTGATGGGGCACATGGCTGGCTTCTTCCATCACCTCGACCAGTAGAACCGTGTCACGGTCCTTGTTGAGCCCTTGCAGTGAGGCAAGGTCGAAAGATAACTGGTCGCCCAAGACCAGGCACAGCCGGTTCGACTTCTTCATTCAGTAAGTTCCAGCTGAGTGTGGGTGCCAGGTAGCCGTCATCGGAGGAAAGTCGTTTGCAGTGGACACCAAAGAATCATTAATGCGTTGGGTCCTGAAGCATTGGGGACGTGGATTGCCATTGAGCCAGTTGAACCTTCAAGTGTTCGACTTCCGCTTCCAGTTCGCGCACACGCGCGACAGCCTCGAATTCGGCGCTCACGTCCTTCTGGATCCCGATGTAATAAGTCAGTTGATCAGCGTCGTTGAATACCGGGGTAATCGACAGCTCATTCCAGAACGCACTGCCGTCTTTACGGTAGTTGCGAATGATCTGCCGGCAAGGGCGATGGTTCTTTATCGCCTCGCGAATAACGGCCAAGCCGGCTTGGTCCCGGTCATCGCCCTGCAGGAAGCGGCAGTCCTGATACAGGATGTCGTCGACGCTGTAGCCCGTCAGGCGCTGGAAGGCGGGGTTGGCATAGATCAGGATGTTCTCATCGCCTTCCTGCTCGGCAATCACAATGCCGTCATCGGAGGTTTCAACCATCAATTTCAGCAGTTCTGCGTCGATCATTTTCAGAGCCCCTATGAGTTTCAAGCCATTCTATAACAACCTGGCTGATCTGGATTTCCAGAAGTGCTAGGGCATTTTTCCATGGTGGCTCGACCGTTTTGACACTCGAACGCGTACCCACAAGCCACTGTTACACCCGTTCGCAGTCAAACCTAGTCGGCTCAAGTGTTTTTCGTACCAACCCACACTGTCGACGTGTATTGAATATCTGGGGCACGCCGTTTAGACCCTTTATTGCCGATGGCCCTGCGGACGTCTTTCGAGGGTAAATCATCGACGCTGGCGGGCGTTCTTTCTTCGTAAAATAAGACTGCATTGAAAAACAAAGACACTGCCAGGCGCCGCGCCGCCAGCATCACGTCGATTGTGAACCGATGCCCTTCGGCCAGGTAGGACACGCTGTGATGAGCGCGCCAAGAAGGGCAGGTTCCGTCCGAAATTTTTACGGCTTCTTTACGGTAGAGGGCGTTGCTCGCAACGATACTGGCGTCGTTTTTTTGATCCTCTACGCGCCTCGTTTTTCCGATGGCCCTGAAAGAGTGCAATGACCAAGGATTGCGTGCATTCACTCCCCCTGATAATTGAGAGATGCGCCCCTTGAGTGAGACAGCGACCGCCGTAAATGAACACTCCCCTTCCAAGACGTCAGGGGTGGGCTTGCTCGTCGCTGCGGTCGGGGTAGTTTATGGGGATATTGGCACCAGCCCCCTCTATACATTGAAGGAGGTTTTTTCCGGCCATTATGGCGTTCAGGTCAATCACGACGGTGTGCTGGGCATTCTGTCACTGATCTTTTGGTCATTGATCTGGGTCGTCTCGATCAAGTACGTGCTGTTTATTCTGCGCGCTGACAACCAGGGCGAAGGCGGCATCATGGCGTTGACAGCGTTGGCCCGCCGCGCAGCAGCGCCTTATCCGCACATGAGTAAAGTCCTGGTTCTGCTCGGCCTGTTCGGTGCAGCGCTTTTTTACGGGGACAGCATGATCACCCCCGCGATTTCTGTGCTCTCGGCGGTGGAAGGGTTACAGCTCGCCTTTGACGGAATAGAACACTGGGTCGTGCCACTGTCGGTGATCGTCCTAGTGGCGTTGTTCTTGATACAGAAACATGGCACGGCTCGCATCGGTGTCCTGTTTGGCCCGGTCATGGTGCTATGGTTCGTGGTGTTGGGTGCCCTCGGGATCTACGGTATCTTGCAGCGCCCCGAAGTGCTGCAAGCGCTCAACCCTGCTTGGGCGGTACAGTTTTTCGTCGCCCATCCGGGAATAGGCGTGGCAATACTGGGTGCCGTCGTATTGGCGTTGACCGGCGCCGAAGCACTGTATGCCGACATGGGCCACTTTGGTCGCAAACCGATTTCGCGTGCCTGGTTCATGCTGGTATTGCCTGGCCTGGCGCTCAATTACTTTGGCCAGGGTGCCCTGATCCTGGAGAACCCGGAGGCGGTGCGCAATCCATTCTATTTGCTCGCGCCTAGCTGGGCGTTGCTCCCCATGGTCGCGCTTTCCACACTGGCTACCATCATCGCTTCTCAAGCAGTGATCTCCGGTGCTTTTTCCCTGACGCGCCAGGCGATCCAGCTAGGGTACGTGCCCCGGATGTTTATCCAGCACACCTCCAGCCAGGAGCAGGGTCAGATTTACATCGGCACCGTCAACTGGGCATTGATGGTGGGTGTGGTACTGCTGGTGATCGGCTTCGAGTCTTCCAGTAACTTGGCGGCTGCGTATGGCGTGGCTGTCACAGGCACTATGTTGATCACCACCATTCTGTCTTCAGCCGTGGCCCTGCTGCTCTGGAAAACACCGCGCTGGGTGGCTATCCCGCTGCTGCTCGGTTTTCTACTGGTCGACAGCTTGTACTTCGCGGCCAATGCGCCGAAGATTTTCCAGGGGGGTGCGTTCCCGGTGATCGCCGGTATCGGGTTGTTCATCTTGATGACCACGTGGAAGCGGGGGCGCAAAATCATCGTCGAGCGGCTGGACGAGACCGCGCTGCCCCTGCCGTTGTTCATCAGTAGCATCCGTTCGCAGCCGCCGCACCGGGTGCAAGGTACAGCGGTTTTCCTGACCGCCAGGGCGGATGCCGTTCCCCATGCACTCTTGCACAACCTCTTGCATAACCAGGTGCTGCACGAGCAAGTGGTGCTTCTCACCGTAGTGTCCGAAGACAGCCCTCGAGTGAGTGCAGACCAACGGTTTGAGGTCGAAGCTTATGGAGAAGGGTTCTTCCGTGTCAGCCTCCACTTCGGTTTCATGGAGGAGCCCGACGTTCCCATGGCCTTGAAGCTGTGTCATTTGAATGAGCTGGATTTCAGCCCGATGCGCACGACCTATTTTCTCAGTCGTGAGACAGTGATCCCGACCCAGCGTATTGGCATGGCACGCTGGCGAGAAAACCTGTTCGCGTTTCTGCTGAAGAACGCCAACAGCAACCTCAAGTATTTCAAATTGCCATTGAACAGGGTGATTGAACTGGGTACTCAAGTGGAGATGTAACACACTCGTACGTCACCATTCGCCTTGCTTTCGGTCAACCCCTGTCGATGCCGGTTCACGACGCGCCTACCAGGGTAGGCGCTCTCCGTCGTAAGCAAAGAAGTGGCCGCTGTCGGCAGGCTCCAAGCGGTCAATCAGCGTTAACAATTCGCGTGCAGCAATGTCTGCTGGTCTCGCGGCAGAAGCCCCACGAAAGGGCTGTGACAAGCCCGAGATCACCGTGCCGGGATGCAGGCTCAGCAAGCGCGCCTGGGGACGGGTTCGTGCCAGTTCGATTGCCGCGGTTTTAATCAGCATGTTCAATGCCGCCTTGGAAGCGCGATAGGCGTACCAGCCGCCCAGGCGGTTATCACCGATGCTACCGACCTTGGCAGAGAGCATTGCCATTGCGCCCTGAGGGTCTAGCAACGGCAGGAAGTAACGCAACACCAGGGCGGGCCCCACAGTATTGACTTGAAATACCGAATGCAGTGCATCTGCTTCAATCGCGGCGTAACTTTTTTCAGGCTTTATTCCCTCGCGATGGAGCAGGCCGGCTGCATGCAAGATCAACTGATACGGTGCTTCTCCAGTCAATTCTGCGGCCGCTCTGGCGATACTGTCCGCATCCTCCAGGTCCAGGCATGGAACGCTGTTGCGCCCCAGCTCACGTACGCCCGCACACCGTGGATCCTGATTGAGCCATTCACAAAAAGCCGAGCCGAGCGCACCACTGGCGCCAATCACCAAGGCACGATAGCCCTCGCCAAGGGAATTCATCTTGAACGCACTGTTCATCTAGTCTCTCCCACCGTCTGGCGCGATGTGTTGGCGTTAACCCAGTCGTCCTATCAGTTGCAGGAACTCGTGACGTGTAGGGGAGGATTCACGAAAGGCGCCCAGCATCACCGATGAGGTCATCACCGAATTTTGTTTCTCCACGCCCCGCATCATCATGCACATGTGCTTGGCCTCGATCACCACCGCAACGCCGGCGGCATCGGTGATGTGCTGAATGGCGTCGGCAATTTGTTTTGTGAGGTTCTCCTGGATCTGTAGGCGGCGAGCGAACATATCCACCACTCGGGCGACCTTTGACAGGCCCAGCACCCTTCCGGTGGGGATGTACGCGACATGAGCCTTGCCGATGAAGGGCAGCATGTGATGTTCACATAATGAATACAGTTCGATGTCGCGCACGATGACCATCTCATCATTCTGCGATTCGAATAACGCGCCGTTTACCACGCTTTCCAGGTCCATCGTGTAGCCGTTGCACAGGTACTGCATCGCTTTGGCCGCCCGCGTGGGCGTGTCCAGCAAGCCTTCGCGCTCAGGGTTCTCGCCTACGCCGACGAGAATTTCACGGTATTGATCTGCTAATGACGGGTTCATGTTGATTCCTCGCAGCGTTGACTCAGGTTCTTCGTTGGGCCAATGACAAGACGAAGTTTTCTAGACGTGCTTTATTTTCGACGCGGGCTTCTTGTCGGACTCGGGTTCTGACTGCGCCACCGTGCAACGGTTATCGACACAGCGACGACCACCGTCCGGGTGAGGTAACCACGCCAAATGGGGACGTAAGCGGCAGAAAAGGCGATAACCCAATTCAAACAGCGGGCGCAATGCACGCCATGTCAGTGGCGTGGCCCAAAACCCCAGGCCAGCGGCTCGCCAGCTCCACAGGGTGGCGTCCAAGCCGGTTAGCCAGCGACCATCAGCGAAACGCGCATGCAGTGAGGACTGCATCTGCTCGACTGTGAAACCAAGTGCCTTGGCGTCAAACCCAGCGCTGCTGATGTCGACAAACAGCAGTCGATTATCAGAGGCGTGCCGTTGCAGGATCCGGATTTCGCGCGCACACAGCGGGCATTCACCGTCAAAGTACAGCGTCAGCGGCCAATCCGTATTGTTGTACATGGTGTATGGTCTTGTATAGGTTTTGTACAAGATATGCTTAAAGAAACGGACTGACAATGAGCATGAGTGTTTTGCCGTGCCATGGACCCTGACGCGCCGTTGCGTGGGCGGATCGCCCGTTCGTTCGACAGGGAGGTTCCTGGCGGCAAGGTACGCTAGGGCGTGCGCGTCATCGGGGGAGATGCCCAACAATTAAAAAAGCCGCCCCTGAGATCAGGGGCGGCCTGGTTGTCCTGCCGGGTAGGTACTCAATTCCCTCTGTAGGTAGAGAAACCGTACGGGCTGAGCAGCAAGGGAATGTGGTAGTGCGGGACAGTGCCGTCCACCTCAAAAATCACCGGTACCTCCGGGAAGAAACTTGAGGTGTTGTGGGCGGCGAACCATTCACCGGTTTTGAAGGTGACACGGTAAGTGCCTTTCTCCAGGGCCTGACCTTCCGGGTACAGCCCGGTCACACGACCTTGTTCGTTCGTCGTTGCATGGTTGAGCATGTTCCAGCTCTTCCCGGACTGTTTTTCCAGGGTGACATTGACACCCGCTGACGGCAGGCCATCTTGTAGGTTGAGCACATGCACGCTGAGCGGGTTGGTTGCCGCTGATGCCAGCGACGATACGACACTCAATACGATGCCAGCGAACAGCGTTTTCAATACAGTCATGATCATGTCCTTAGTGTTTGACGGCAGGTAGGATTTTGATGATAGCGGCTAATGCACACCCTTCATCGGTTGCTGCCCCACCGGCACCGGCCATTCCGATAGCCCCGATGACTTGCCCCTCAAACAGCAACGGCACGCCGCCGCCTAGCAGCAACAGCTCATCCAGGGTGTTGAGGTTCTCAGCATCCGGCGTCGTGCGGGCACGTTCTGCCAATAGTCGTGTTGGGGTCTTGGTCGACAGCGCGGTGTAGGCTTTTCGCTGAGCCGCCAGCGTGTTGTGCGGGCCGACATCGTCGTCGCGTTGGACGGCGACCAAGTTGCCGCCACGGTCGACGACTGCGCCAACGGCGGTGCGCCCCTGGGCATGACAGGCTGCCAGCGCGGCATTCAATAAGTCATTGGCCATTGCCAGTGACACGTCCTTGCGCTGCACAACGTGGTCGGGCGTTGCAACGGCGAGCGCAGAGCTCATTGCGAGAGGCACCAGCAATGAAGTGGATAGGCTTTTACGCATGCTTTTTCCTGTGTTTGGTCTGGCTGAGTCATTGCCAGGCATGATGACCCGAGCGCTCCGTCAGAATGATTGCCTCATCATTACCAATATGTAATGTAACGAAACGGTCTGGCGCGCTAGCCTATGCGCCAGCCTTGGAGGAAAAGATGCGTATCCTGGTCGTTGAAGATGAAGCCAAAACAGCGGATTACCTCCACAAAGCCCTGACTGAATCTGGCTACGTGGTGGAAGTCGCCCTGGATGGCCTGGAGGGCCAGTACCTGGCGCAGGAAAGTGAGTTCGACTTGATCATTCTGGACGTCATGCTGCCGGGCCTGGATGGATGGCAATTGCTTCAGGTCATTCGGCGCAAGTGGCAAACCCCGGTGCTTTTTCTCACCGCCCGGGATTCCGTGGAAGACCGGGTCAAGGGGCTCGAGTCAGGGGCCGATGATTACCTCGTCAAACCCTTTTCCTATGCCGAGTTGTTGGCACGTGTACGGACCTTGCTACGCAGGGGGCCGCCCCGTGAGGTCGAGCAGTTTTTGGTCGCCGACCTGAGCCTGGATCTGTTGCGACGCAAGGTCACGCGCAGGGGCGAACGCCTGATCCTGACCAACAAGGAGTTTGCCCTCCTGCACCTGCTGGTCAGCCGAGAAGGGGAGGTGCTCTCGCGCTCGTTGATTGCCTCGCAGATCTGGCAGATGAACTTTGACAGTGACACCAATGTGGTCGATGTCGCCATCCGTCGACTGCGGGCCAAGGTGGACGACCCCTATGCGCTCAAGCTGATACACACCGTGCGAGGCATTGGCTACATGCTCGAGGTGCAATCCTGAAACTGTTTCCGCGTGCCCTGAGCCTGCGCCTGGCGGTCATGTTCGCGCTGGTCAGTGCGCTGCTGCTGGGTTCCATCGGTTTTTATCTTTATCAATCGTTACAACGGGAAATCGCCTGGCGCGATGACCAGGCGCTGCTAGGTCGCCTGGAGCGTATGCAAGCGTTGCTAAACGACAGCGTCAGCGTCGAGCAACTACGACATCGACCCAAGCTCTACGAAAATATGCTGGGCAACCGTGACAACCTGCTCTGGATTGTCGACGGCTCCGGTCAGGCGCTGATCGAAATCAACCCCGTCGGCATGAGCGTGCCCACGTTGCCTGCCGCAGCCCAGGCCCGGCTCGGTGACGGCGATGCTTCGCAGGGAGTCCGACTGGCCTGGAAGGACGTCATGCAGGGGGGACGAAGCTTGACCCTGATTGCTGGCAAGTTGTTAGGTGAGCGTGAGCAGATGCTGGGGGCTTACCGACTCAAGCTCTGGCTCGCCATGTCAGTCGGGGCTTTGTTGGCGTTTGTGCTGGGCGGGTGGGTCAGTCGACGAGGCTTGCAACCGGTGCGTATGCTGGCGCAACGCGCGGCCAGTATCGATGCACACCATCTGCATCTGCGGCTGGATGAGTTCAACGAACTGACTGAGCTGCAAGCGCTCAGCCAGGCGCTTAATCAAATGCTTGCACGCCTTGAAGACGGGTTCGCCCAGCTGTCACGCTTCTCGGAAGACCTCGCCCATGAGATGCGCACCCCGCTCAGCAACCTGATGGGGCATACCCAGCAAAGCCTGAGGCACAGTCGGTCGGTCGAGGACTATCAAAACCTGTTGGTGTCCAATCAAGAGGAATATGAGCGCCTGGCGCGAATGATCGACAGCATGCTTTTTCTCGCGCGTACCGAGCAGTCGCAAGCCTGCGTGCACGACGATCCCATCAACCTGCATGATCTGGTCGAGCAACTGTGTGAGTATTTCGAAGGCGTCGCGCAAGAACGCGATATGACGCTGGTCAATCATGCCCACGCCCAGTTGCGTGCTGATCCGGTGTTGATCCGTCGAGCGTTGGCTAACGTGGTGGCCAATGCACTGCGTTATGGATCGCCTGCGACGGACGTGGTTATCAACAGTGTGGTGTGGGAGGACAGGGTCGAGGTCTCTGTACACAACCAAGGCCCGCCGATTTCAGCGGAGCATCTACCTCGGCTGTTTGAACGGTTCTACCGGTGCGATCCGTCACGCAACCAGCCCGATGATTCCGGTGGCCTGGGGCTGGCAATCGTGCGCTCGATCATGCAATTGCATGGCGGACGGGTGACAGTGGAGAGCGATCAATCAGGCACGACCTTCCGCTTGGCGTTTCCTGCTTGACTGCCAAGCGCGCTGCCCGAGCGCGCCCGTCATGTCAGCCTACCGCTCGATCGACCGGCTCCAGCGCGCATTCCACTCTGGCCGCGCCTGGTTGACCTGGTCCCAGTCAATCGAAATGGCGGTCTGCAGATAACCCTGCATCGCTTCCACCCGTGCGCGGGTCTTGTCGGTGGTGGGGGTGGTCGGGTTGGACGGAATCTGATCACCTTCCTCCAGCGCCGGCGCCTGGGCCTCGGCGGTCAGCAGGAAGGCCGCGAGTTTTTGCGCCAGCTCCGGCTGGTCATTGCGCGCGATCACGCATTCGGCCACGTTCAGCACCACGGCGCCTTCCTTGGGTTGCGCATACTCCATGGGCACGCCAAGCAGCTTCTGGGTGGCGACCTGGGTTGGGGTGAGGGGGAAGATCGCGGCTTCGTCGGTCTGTACCATCTCGGAGATTTTTGCCGAGCTGGCAATGTATTCCAGCACGTTGGGGCCAACGGTCTTCGGCCAGGCCTTGAAGCCTGGGTCGACATTGGTCTCGTCGCCACCCTGGATGCGGTTGAACATCAGGAAACCGTGCAGGCCGAAAGTGGACGAAGCCAGCGACTGGAACACGACCTTTTCCTTGAAGCGCGGGTCGGCCAGGTCCATCCACGAGGTGGGCGCGGCCCAGCCCTTTTCCTTGAACATCTTGGCGTTGTAGCCCAGGCCGGTGACGCCGAGGGTCACGGCCACGGCTTCGTCCTTGATTTTGGCCTTGGCCGGGATCTGTTCCAGGGGCTGGCTGGGCGCGAGCTTGTCGCACAAGCCCATGGATATGGCGCG
>Ga0308167_1000518_pt1 | contig 64805 bp, 87 predicted proteins | sample PhyCR1_2_FD_202138 | JGI IMG/M metagenome (GOLD analysis project Ga0308167, IMG submission 202138) | Phyllosphere microbial communities from UC Gill Tract Community Farm, Albany, California, United States - DLSLRC.R1 | ecosystem: Host-associated > Plants > Phyllosphere > Unclassified | place... | reverse complement strand
TGGCCGTACCAGATGTCAGCGGCAGAAAAACGGCTGACCGACCAGCGCAACATATCCTGAATAGTGTGCAGTTCATTGACTGCTTCTTCGACGAAAATTTTGTCCAAAGTGCCCTCCGCAGGCCGTTCTGTTAAACCCGGGCGTTAGTTTGCCATGAAGCTGGTGATAATTCAGCGCGCAGGGGTGAAAAAGCTGAGATTTGTTTCAGCCGCGGGCGCGGAAAAGGTAGACTGGCGACAGAAAATGACTGAAACGCCCCTTTAAAGCGGTTGCGAAACAGCAGCCAGGAAAATAGTGACCTACAGAGATGAGCAAAAAAGAGAAGCTGAGCGCGGAAGATGAGGCGCTGTTTCGCGGGTTGATGAGCGGCACGCGCAAGCTGGCGCAGGACACCATTGTTCATAAACCGCTGCGTAAAAAGATAAGTGAAATACCGCAGAAACGCCTGTTGTCGGAACAGATAGATAACAGCCACTATTTTTCCGACGAGTTTCAGCCGCTGCTGGCCAGCGAAGGCGCGGTGCGCTATGTGCGTGCGGATGTTGACCACTACAAGCTGAAGCAGCTGCGCCGCGGTGATTTCAGCCCGGAGATTTTCCTCGATCTGCACGGTTTAACGCAGAATCAGGCTAAGCAGGAGTTGGGCGCGCTGATTGCCGCCTGTCGCCGTGAGCATATTTTTTGTGCCAGCGTGATGCACGGGCACGGTAAACACGTTCTGAAGCAGCAGACACCGCTGTGGCTGGCACAGCATCCGCACGTAATGGCATTTCATCAGGCACCCAAGCTATTTGGCGGCGATGCCGCGCTGCTGGTGCTGATTGAAGTGGAAGAGTGGTTACCGCCGGATATTTGAGGAAAGTTTTGAATATTTAGTCGGGGCGGACCCTTTGTTTCGGTCCGCCCGTGGCGGGTGACGCATCGTCGAAGCGGGCCGACCTGCTTTTTCGGTCGGCCCGTAAGGCAATTACATCGCCTTGGCTAATTTCGCCGGAGAGACCTGCCACTCCAGCTTGCCCAGCACATTTTCCGCATCGAAGTCGATGCAGGCAATGGCGGAAGTGGCGAACATCGGCGGCGCTTCCTGCGGGCACAGCTCTGCCACCAGGTAGCCCACCAGCGGCAGGTGCGAAATCACCAGCGCCGACTTCACGCCTTCATTCGCCAGCGCGTGCAGGTAGCACGCCACCAGCCCGGGGTCGCCACCCGGGGTTAATTCTGGCAGCACATCCTCACCTTCCGGCAGAGGCAGCGCTTCACGCACCGTGCTGAGAGTCTGCTGGGCGCGCAGATAGGGACTGACCAACACCCGTTCAATATCAACCGACTGACCGCTAAGCCAGGTCGCCATTTGACGGGTTTCATCACAGCCGCAGTGAGTCAAAGGTCGAACTGAATCACTTGCTGCATCTAAAGCCGCATCGCCGTGACGCATTATGAAAACTTGCATATAGCACCGCTGTTGTTAAACAAAAACGCCGGGGGACAACGCCAACCGACTCTTCATTCAGAGAATGAACGCTGTGTTGTACCCCAATGCCTTGAGTATAGTCAACCGATTGTTTACTTATTGAGCGCCCTGGTGGGCACCCGCCATAAGTAACTCACCCCGTGACCAGACTAACCCGCTGAATCACGAAAACTATTCAGATTTACGTCCGGTTTATAGAACGTTTGCTGCTGTTCCAACATTTTTTTCAGCAGCGCGCAGGGAGCAAAACGCGCGCCGTGACGCTGCATTAACAACTCTGAACTGTTAACCACTTCAGCAATGCCCAGCTGGTCCATATAGCGGAACGGCCCCCCGAGGAAAGGTGGGAAACCAATGCCAAATACCGCGCCGATATCACCGTCGCGCGCGCTGGCAATCACCTGCTCTTCCAGGGTGCGTGCCGCTTCATTCAGCATCATCATCACACAGCGCTGCGAGATATTCTGTGCGTCAAGGTGGTGTTTTGGCGTGATGTTCAGCAGGCGGTAAATGGCACTGTCCACCTGTTTTTTTCGCCCTTTCTGCGGATAGAGATAAAAGCCGCGCCCGTTTTTGCGCCCTTTGCGGTCGTCATTCAGCACCGCACCCAGTGCTGGCGGCAAGGCGAAACGTTCTCCCCAGGCCTGTTCGAGGATCGGCATAATATGGGTGCCAACATCAATACCGACCTCGTCCAGCAGCTGCACCGGACCGACCGGGAAGCCAAATTTAACCAGCGCCGCATCAACAGATTCGATCGGTTCGCCCTCCAGCAGGCAGTGCATCGCCTCGATCATATAGGGCGCCAGAATGCGGTTAACGTAGAAGCCAGCGCTATCCGCCACCACAATGGGGGTTTTACCCTGCTTTCTTGCCAGAGAGACTGCCGTCGCCACCGTCTCTGCTGCGGTTCCCGCATGAGGGATCACCTCAACCAGCGGCATTTTTTCCGGCGGGCTGAAGTAGTGCAGACCAATAACGTTATGCGGACGCTGCGCGCCGGCAGCGATTTCGGCAATCGGCAGCGAAGAGGTATTGGAGGCAAACAGCGTTTCTGCGCCGCAGTGCTGTTCAATCTCCGCCACCATTTTCTGCTTCAAGGCCAGATCTTCAAACACCGCTTCGATCACCATATCGCGCTGGCTGAACCCCTGGTAATCCGTGCTACCGCTGATCAGTGCCATCTGCTGCTGGCGTTCGGCCGCGCTTATCCGGCGTCTTTTAACCCCTTTACTTAACACATCCCAACTGGTTTTCAGCGCGTGATTGATCCCCTGCGGGCTGACATCCTTGATGCGCACCGGTAATCCGGCACGCGTGGCGGTCACACAGGCAATGCCCCCGCCCATCAGCCCCCCGCCGAGCACGCCAATGCTGCGCAATGCGCGCGGCTGCGCCTGTGCGCCCCGCTCTTTTTTCATTGCGGTGGTGGCAAAGAACAGGCTGCGCAGTGCGGCAGACTGCGGCGTCATTGCCAGCTCGCCAAAGGCGCGGGCTTCGGCGGCATAACCGCTACTGCTGCCCTTCTCCAGCCCGCAGCGCACCACGCTAAGGATTTTATCCGCCGCCGGATAGTTGCCGTGAGTTTTCGCCTGCGTCTGGCGCTGGGCCAGACGGAACAGGATGGCACGCCCCGCCGGGCCGGCGAGCAGCCGTTCGCGCAGCGGAAGACGCTGACGGGCGGTACGCGGTTGCAGCGCCAGCTTAACGGCGGTATCCAGCAGGATACTGTGGGCGACGGCATCATCCACCAGCCCACATTTGCGCGCGGCGCGGGGGCGCAGCGTTCTGCCGGTAAGTATCATATCCAGCGCGGTCGAGGCGCCAATCAGGCGCGGCAGGCGCTGGGTGCCGCCGGAGCCGGGCAGCAGCCCCAGCTGAACTTCCGGCAGGCCAAGGCGGGTTTTGTCGTCGAGCGTGCAAACCCGGCGGTGGCAGGCCAGCGCCAGCTCCAGACCACCACCCAGGCAGGCACCGTGAATAGCTGCCACCACCGTAACCGGCAGCGCTTCAATCTCGGCCATCACGTTCTGCCCCTGCTCGGCCAGCGACTGCGCCTGCTGAGCATTTTCACAGGCGGCAATCATGCTGATATCTGCCCCGGCAATAAAGGAATCGGGCTTGCCGGAAATCAGTACGATGCCAGCCAGCCGGGGATTGGCGCGCGCATTGCGGATTGCGGTACGGATCTGCGCAGCAAACTCCGCTTTCAGGGTATTCATTTTCTCGCCCGGTACGTCGAGGGTAATCACCGCCACGTTATCCAGACGCATCGTCAGCGTAAATGCGCTTGTCTGTTCCATTATTCCGCCTCCAGAACCATGGCTGCACCGAGGCCACCTGCCGCGCAGGCGGTGACTAACCCTAAACCGCCGCCGCGCCGCCGCAGCTCGTTAAGCGTCTGGGTAATCATACGCGCCCCGGTGGCGGCAAACGGGTGGCCATAAGCGATGGAGCCACCCAGCACGTTAAACTGTTCCTGATTGACTTCCCCCAGCGCGTGCGGACGGTTCAGCACCTCACGGGCAAAACGCTCATCGGCAAACATTTTCAGATTAGCCAGGGTCTGGGCGGCGAAGGCTTCATGCATATCGATCAGGCTGAGGTCGGCAAGGGTAATTCCGGCACGATCCAGCGCCAGCGGTGAAGCATAAGATGGCCCTAACAGCATATCTTCGCGCACGCCAATCGCCGTGAAGGCATAGCTGCGCAGATAGCCGAGCGGGATTATGCCCAGCTCGCGCGCGCGCGATTCCGTCATCAGGATCACCGCCGCCGCACCGTCGGTCAGCGGCGTACTGTTGGCGGCCGTCACCGTCCCGTGCTGGCGGTCAAAGGCCGGGCGCAGGCGCGCATAATCTTCCGGCTTTGAGTCGCTGCGCACGTTGTTGTCCTGCTCCAGTGGTTGCTTCCACGGTGGCGCAAACGCCGTCATCACTTCTGCGCTCAGCAGCCCCTGCTGCCAGGCGCGCGCGGCGTGCTGATGAGAACGGTGCGCCAGCGCATCCTGCTGTTCACGCGTGATGCCGTGGCTTTTCGCCATCTGTTCGGCAGTATCGCCCATGCGCAGCCCGGTTGAATACTCCGCAACCGCAGGCGGCACCGGCATTAAATCACGCGGGCGCAGGCGGGAAAGCAGCCTGAGCTTTTGCCCGACGCTGCGCGCTTTACTGAGGTCGAGCAGCGTGCGCGCCAGGGTTTTACTGACGCCAATCGGCAACACGGAAGTGGAGTCAGCCCCGCCGGCGATGCCTGCCTGAATCGTCCCCGCCAGCAGGCTTTCCGCCACGTTGGCTACCGCCTGAAAGCTGGTGGCGCAGGCGCGGCTGACGCTGTAAGCATCCGTGCTGACGTTGAGTCCGCTGGCCAGCACGATTTCACGGGCAATATTCGGCGCTTCCGGCATCTGCACCACCTGGCCGAAGACCAGCTGCTCAATGATGTCAGCCGGCAGCTCGCTGCGCGCCATCAGTTCACTCACCACCATGCGGCCAAGCTCCAGCGCAGGAATACCGTGGAAAGCCGTTGCCTGGCGGGCAAAGGGGGTACGTAAACCGTGGGTAATGGCGATACGATCGCCCTGACGGGTCAGCAAAGGTAATGCTTTGCTCATTATTCTCACCTGTGTCGTGTCGATAGAGGCATCATTGCCAAAGAGGTCGGACCTGATAAGTGTAATCAGAATTGATGCAGGCGCTACGACGGGAAGAGAAAAATGCGAGTGGAAACACGAATCTGGCGAAGGAGAGCTCCTCCGCCACGGGGATTAACGCAGAGCGAGCTGGAAGATCATCGTTTCAGCCTGGCAGCTGAAGGTAAAATCACAGTCCAGCTGTACGCCCTGTGGCGTTTCGCTGATGCGACTGTCAATAGTGCAGGGTTCAGACTCCACCGCCCGCGCTTTTTCACTCAGCGACTGCAGCATCGCCTGGGCTTCAGCATGGGTGCTAAATAGCTGGCTGAATGTGGCAGTACAGTCGGTATTATCCATTATCGTGCCCACATCCACACAGCAACAGGCCGCCGTTTCACTGGCACTACAGCGGTTAATGGCATCGCTCATACATCCTCCGGCATGCCACCCAGATGCGGCGGCAGATTATTTAGACTGGCGTCAGTCTACGCTTGCCCGGTTTTCAGCTCCAGCCATCGGGCAAAAACAGCGTGTTAAGTGACGAAAATCACACTATTATTTGATCCAAAACAAGTCAGACTAAGACCAGCAAATATCAAGTGTAAGTTTTTTGTTAGCCAGATCTCTTTTCCAGCATCATTTCCGCAATATTTAAAAAACATTATTGCAACACATATACAGGTCAGACCTATACTTGCGCCACTGGTCTGATTTGTTGGTTGTCTGTCAGTCCCTAGAATTCGCGATCCCTTGTTACGCTAAGTAACAGAGTTTAATAAAAATCCGATAATGAGGTTGTGGTCATGAACCATAAAAACCTGTTTGCTAAGTCTGCACTCGCAGCAGCAGTGGCGCTTGTTTCTTCGAATGTCGTAGCAGCCGGCTTTCAGCTAAACGAATTTTCTACGATTGGCCTGGGTCGTGCCTATTCTGGTGAAGGCGCGATGGGTGATACCGCCGCGTCCGCCAGTCGTAACCCGGCAACCATGGCACTGATGGACCGCCCGATGTTTTCCATCGGCGGGGTATTTATCGACCCGGACGTGAATATTAGCGGTGAATCCGGTTCCGGCAACAGCCTGAACGCCGATAATATTGCGCCAACGCAGTGGGTTCCTAATATTCACTACGTTCAGCCAATAAACGACCAGTGGTGGGTTGGCGCCAGCGCCACCTCTAATTACGGTCTGGCAACAGAATTTAATGATGGTTATGCCGGCGGTCCGTTTGCGGGTAAAACCGATTTAATGACCATGAACCTGAATTTAAGCACCGCCTATCGTCTTAATCAGCACTTCAGCTTTGGCGTAGGTTTTGATGCTGTCTACGCCCGTGCCAAAATCGAACGTAATATCGGTGAGCTTGGTGCCCTACTGCCCGCCGCAGGATTACCTGCTGCACCGGCCGACACGCAGATTGCCCATCTGAAAGGTGACGAATGGGGTTACGGCTGGAACGCCGGTATCCTGTATGAAGTGGATGACAACAACCGCTTCGGCCTGACCTACCGTTCTGAAGTTAAAATCGACTTCGACGGCGATTATCGCAGCGATATCCCGGTAGCTTATAACCCGATTGGCGGTCAGTTCGGCCTGCCAACCGGCACCAGCGGCCAGACAATTCCGGGGTCGCTGTCGCTGCATCTGCCAGAGATGTGGGAAGTTTCCGGCTATCACAAAGTCGCGCCTCAGTGGGCGGTGCACTACAGCCTGGCCTACACCAGCTGGAGCCAGTTCCAGGAACTGCGCGCCACTGACAGCAACGGCAATGATCTGTTCCTGAAGGACGAGAGCTACCACGATGCCTACCGCATCGCGCTGGGTACCAGCTACTTCTACGATAAAAACTGGACCTTCCGTACCGGTATCGCCTTTGATGACAGCCCGGTCCCTTCTGACAAACGCTCTATCTCGATTCCCGATCAGGATCGCCTGTGGCTGAGCGCCGGCGCGTCCTACGCGTTTAACGATAATGCTTCAGTCGATGTCGGCGTCTCCTACATGCACGGCCAGAGCGTAACGATTAAAGAGGGTACCGACCCGGTTGCCACCGCGCGAAATGGCGGCGTAGCAACCCCTTATACCTTTAATTCTGAAGGTAAAGCGTGGCTGTACGGCGCGAGCTTTAACTACAAGTTCTGATTGCCCGGCAGGCTCTAAGTACAAAAAACCCCACATCAGTGGGGTTTTTTATTGCCTGAAGCTAATCGGGTATTTACTGGGAGTCGATAGAATTCAGATCGCCCTCAATCGCCGTAGCGTTCGGGTTTTCCTGCGGGATCAGCTTGCCGTCGCTGGCAAGGAAATCATGATGCTGGAAATAGGCCGCACGCACAAAGGCGTAAGGATCTTTCGAGTTTTTCAGGATAGCGTCGGAATCCAGCAGCTGGGCACGGGTTTCAATCCCTTCCAGCGTCCATTTACCAATCGACATCCACCAGGTCAGCCAGCTGAGCGGTGGGTACACATCGTCGACCAGCCCGCCAATATCTTCACGCGGCGTAAAGCCACCGTAGCCCGGCAGCTCCACATAGGTTCCGTAACCCACACCGTAATGGCCGAGCGTGCTGCCGAAGGCGCGCGTCTCTTCTTTTGCCAGTTTCGGGTTAGCCATGGAGGCGACATCGATAAAGCCGCCCATGCCCAGCAGGGTGTTCAGGAAGAAGCGGTTAAAATGCACCATCGCCTTGTACGGATTCCCTTCCACGAAGTAGTTCACCATGGTGGCAGGCTCATCGAGGTTGCTGAGGAAGTTCCCCAGGCCGGTGCGCGCAGGCACCGGCACATAATCACGCCAGGCTACCGCGACGGGACGCACGACATAAGGATCCAACACGTTGTAGTTAAAATTGAACATTGAACGGTTGAAACCTTCCAGCGGATCGGAACGACCCTGTGGTTCATCCCCCGGTTTAGAGCTAGCGCAACCCACCATCAGTACGCTCGCCAGCACTAAGCCCGTCAGGCGATAGTTCATAGTTTTCTCCCTGTACTGTTTTATAAATTATCGCCCAGCGGATTACATTTGCCGGTTAATTTCAACAGCCATCTGCTGCTGCCCGGCAAACGGGGTGACCGCACTCAGCCCGAACCAGTCGCCCGGCTGCGGATTGGCGCTGCCATCACGTGAAATACGCACGCGGACCTGTAACTGGTGCTGCGCGGATAACAGACGCTGCGGCATCATGGCATTGCTGTCATCCAGCGTGAGCGATAAAGGAAAATGGCTCAGCGGTAACTTTTTCACCGCCACGGGGACCGGTGAGTTCCCGTCTGACACGGAAATATACAACACTCCGCCCTCTGGTAACATTTTTTCTGCCGCAGGCGACAGAGCGACCGTTAGTGCCAGCTGGCTATTTTGCTTACCGGATGCGCTTTTGGCCTGCTCGATGCTGCGCTGGATCATCAGCACGCGCCGATCGTCAGCCGGTAACAACTGTAACATCTTTTGCCAGGCGCTAATCGCCTGCGCATAGCGCTGCTGACCAAAAGCATTAAATGCCAATAAGCCCAGCACCCGCAAATCGCTGCCGTCATGACGCGCCATCTCTTCCAGCATTGCCGTTGCCTGGCTGTTGTCCTGCTGATCTTCAGAACGGGTCAACACTTCAGCATAGCTCAGGCGCACTTGCTCATCGGTTGGCGCCAGCTGTAATGCATGACGAAACGCCTGGCTGGCCGTGCTGGCGTTGTTCAGCACCATGCCCAGCCGGCCGAGCATCATCCAGTCGTTGAGATTTGTCGGGTCGCGCTGTAGCTCGCTGCGAATGCCTAATGCCAGGCGCGCCAGCTGTTCCATGCTCAGCGGGCGGGCCTGCGGGTCCATCACCTGGGCACGCAGCGCGGGCAGTTCGTTGTTCACCTGCTGCCACGCCAGCACCTGCGACAGGCCACCGGTTCTCAGATAGAAACCGATGCTGACGGCAAGCAGCAGCAGCACGCCCGGCAGCAGCACCCAGCGGCTGACCTGACGTTCAGCTTGGGCGGAGTGCGGCGGCACGTCCAGCAGCAGCGTTTGCTGCAGTTCGCGCACCATCTCCGGTCGCTCGGCCACCACGCCCTGCGCTTCATCTTCTTCCAGCTCGCGCAGGCGCTGATGATAAAAAGTCTGGTTCAGCGTATCGCGGTCACTCACGCTGCCGCTATTTCTGCGCCAGGCCAGAACAAACAGCAGGCAGGCGGCGATCAGCAGCGCCAGAAGGGTTAGCAAAAGTGCGCTCATGGTTGCTTCCTGTTATTTAACAACGCATCCAGCCGCTGCTGCTCGGCGGCATCCAGCTCGACATGCGGCGTGCGTTTGCGGCTGCGCAAAATAATCACCAGCGCGCCAATTATCACAAACAGCGCCGGGCCAGCCCACAGGATCAGGGTGGAGGCAGTCAGCGGCGGCTGATAAGAGACAAAATTACCGTAGCGGGCCAACATATAAGCCTTCACCTGTTCCGGCGTCTGCCCTGCGCGCAGCAGCTGATACACCTTGAGGCGCATATCCCCGGCGATCATCGCGTTTGAGTCGGCAATGCTGTTGTTCTGGCATTTCGGGCAGCGCAGCGATTCGGTCAGGTGGCGGTACTGCTGCTCCTGGGTGACTGAATCAAACTGATAAGTATCGATATTATCGGCCAGCGCCAGGCTGCTAAACAGCAGTGACGCCAGCAGGATCAGAATAGATTTCACGAACCGCTCTCCTGGCTATATTTCTGCCACAGCGGTTTGACTTCGTCATTCCACACGCGCTCGTTGAGATCGCCCGCGTGGCGATAGCGGATAATCCCGTGACCGTCGATCAGGAAGGTTTCCGGCGCGCCGTACACGCCCAGATCCAGCCCCAGCATCCCGTCGCCGTCATACAGGCTCAACGCATACGGGTTACCCAGCGTATTGAGCCAGTTAATCGCTTTCTGGCGGTCGTCTTTATAGTTCAGGCCCACCACGCGCACGCCTTTGGTCGCCAGCGTGTTGAGGTACTGATGCTCCGCGCGGCAGGTTGGGCACCAGGTAGCCCAGACGTTCAGCAGCAGCGGTTTACCGTCGGTCAGCACTGACTGGTCAAAGGTTTTGCCCGGTTGGTCGAGTGATTCCAGCTTAAATACCGGCACCGGCTTGCCGACCAGCGCCGACTCCAGCCGCGTCGGATCATCGCCGTTGGCGTTACGGGTCAGCTGCCACAGCAGCGCCGCCGCCAGCAGCAGAAACAGGATCAGCGGGATATAGAGGATTTTCTTGCTCATGCCAGCTCCTTCTGCGCTTTCTTACTGGCGCGATAGCGCGGGTCGAGCAGGCAGAAAATGCCGCCCACCGCCATAAACACGCCGCCAAACCAGATCCAGCGCACAAAAGGTTTGTAATAGATGCGTACCGCCCACGAATTACCGCCCAGCTCTTCGCCCAGAGCCGCATAGAGATCGCGCGTAAAGCCGCCGTCGATCGCCGCTTCGGTCATCATGGTGCGCGCCACGCTGTAGTAACGTTTTTCCGCGTGCAGCGTGGCCTCATGTTTGCCGTTGCGCGTCACGTCGATAATGCCCACGCCGCCGGAGTAGTTCGGTCCCTGCAGGCTTTGCACGTCGCGGAAGGTGAAGTGATAGTTGTGGATATCCACGCTGTCACCCGCCTTCATACGCACGTCACGCTCCACGCTGTAGTTCTGGCTGAAGGCGATGCCGATCACCGTTACCGCCACGCCGAGGTGGCCCAGCACCATGCCCCAGTGGCTGCGCGACAGATGGCGCAGCCCGCGCAGGAAGCTGTGGCGGTGAGTCGCGCGCTCGTGCAGCTCCAGCAGCGTCAGGATAATCACCCAGATCGCCATCATCAGCCCCACAACCGTCATCGCTTCAATGCGGTCCTGCATCAGCCACGGCAGCAGTATCGACAGCAGCAGGGTAGCAACCACGGCAATCGCCAGGCGCTTCCACAGCTTCTGCGGCTCATCGCGACGCCAGCGCACCAGCGGACCGATGCCGAGCATCAGCGCCAGCGGAGCCATCAGCCAGGTAAACAGCGTATTAAAGAACGGCTCGCCGATGGAGATGGTGCCCAGCCCCAGCTGTTTATGCACCAGCGGCAGTAGCGTACCGAGCAGCACCACCAGCATCGCGGCAATCAGCAGCACGTTGTTGCCGAGCAGGAAGGATTCCCGCGACCACACCTCGTTCTGCACCCGGCTGCGCACCTTGCTGCCCTTGATGGCGTACAGCAGCAGCGAACCGCCGATAACAATAATCAGGAAGGCGAGGATAAACATGCCGCGCGCCGGATCGGAGGCAAACGAGTGCACCGACACCAGCACCCCGGAGCGCACCAGGAAAGTGCCCAGCAGGCTGAGGGAGAAGGCAGCGATCGCCAGCAGCACGGTCCAGGCCTTAAAGGTGCCGCGCTTCTCGGTAACCGCCAGCGAGTGGATCAGCGCCGTTCCGGCCAGCCACGGCATAAACGAGGCATTCTCGACCGGATCCCAGAACCACCAGCCGCCCCAGCCAAGCTCGTAATAAGCCCAGGCGGAACCGAGCACGATGCCGATGGTGAGGAACACCCAGGCCGCCGTGGTCCACGGACGCGACCAGCGCGCCCAGGCGGTATCCAGCCGTCCGGCCATCAGCGAGGCAATCGCAAAAGCGAACGCCACCGAGAAGCCGACATAGCCCATATACAGCAGCGGCGGGTGGAAGATCAGCCCAATATCCTGCAGCATCGGGTTCAGGTCGCTGCCGTCGATAGGGAAGTCCGGCAGCGTGCGGGTAAACGGATTCGAGGTTAGCGTGATAAACAGCAGGAAGCCGAGGTTGATCATCCCCATCACCGCCAGCACGCGGGCAATCGCCTCCAGCGGCATCGCGCGGCTGAACAGCGCCACCGCCAGCGTCCAGGTGCTCAGCAGCAGCACCCACAGCAGCAGCGAGCCCTCATGCGCGCCCCAGGTGGCAGCCACCCGGTAGTAAACCGGCAGCAGCGTATTGGAGTTGGTGGCCACATACGCCACGCTGAAATCATTCACCACAAAGGCGTGAACCAGAATAATAAACGCCGCCGCGATACAGGCAAACAGCCCGTAGGAGAGCGGGCGGGCCAGCCCCATCAGCCGACGATCGTGGCGCGCCGCGCCCCACAGCGGGTAGACGCTGAGCAGCAGGGAGAGCGCAAGCGCCAGGCACAGCAGGAAGCTGCCGATTTCGGGGATCATGACTGGCCTCCGTTATTGTCGTTAGCGCCAGGATGGGTGTGATTCTTCTTCATCGCGTCACTGATTTCCGGTGGCGTGTATTTTTCATCGTGCTTGGCCAGCACTTCTTTGGCGATAACGTGCGTACCGTCCTGCAGTACGCCCTGCGCCACTACGCCCTGCCCTTCGCGGAACAGGTCCGGCAGAATACCTTCATAGCTGACGTTAATCACCGCGCTGTTGTCATACAGCTGGAAGGCAACTTTCAGCGTATCCGGGTCGCGCTTAACGCTGCCCGGCATCACCATGCCGCCAATACGCAGCCGCTGCCCCGGCTCCGGCTTAACGTGGGTTTCACCTTTGCCATACACCACTTCACCAGGGGTGTAGAACAGATCGATATTAGAACGCAGTGCGTACATCACTAAAGCCGTTGCCAGCCCCAGCCCGACGAGCACCACCATCACCAGCATCAGGCGATTTTTACGACGGGGATTCACGATGGCTCTCCTGCCGCTTCACCGGCGTTTTTTTTCACTTTTGCCGCACGAATGCGCTGTTCACGCGCCAGGCGCTGACGAATATCCGCCAGCAGCCGACGACGTTGTAAAACGGTATGCAGTACCAGGCCGCCAAGGGCAACCAGCGTACAGATTACGGCCAGCCAGACATAGAATGCGTAGCCGCCCATGGCAAAGAAGTCGTGCCAGGTAGAGAATGCCGGCGTCATGATTTACGCCCCCCTTTTGCCGCCACGGCAGCCACCCACGGGCGGTGGCGCTCGCTCAGCAGCAGCAGATTGCGCAGGCGCATCAGCGTCAGGGTAACGAATATCAGCAGATAACCGAGGATTGACCAGCGCAGCGGCGTGCGCATACTCGGGTCTATCGCCTGCTGCAACACCCCGCTTGACCCCTGGTGCAGCGTGTTCCACCACTGCACCGAGTAGTGAATAATTGGCAGGTTAACCACCCCAACAAGGATCAGGATACTGGCCGCGCGGCCCGCCATGCGGCGGTCGTCAAAGGCGTGATAAAGCGCGATAGTGCCCATATAAAGGAACAGCAGCACCAGCTCCGAGGTCAGGCGTGCATCCCAGATCCACCAGGTCCCCCACATCGGCTTACCCCATGCGGAACCCGTCACCAGAGCAATAAAGGTAAATACCGCCCCCACCGGAGCCATTGCGGCGGCGGCAAGATCGGCGGTTTTCCACTGCCACACCAGCCCGACAAAGGCCGCAATCGCCATTGAGGCATAGATGCCCATTGACCACATCGCGGCAGGCACGTGGATATAGATGATGCGGTAGCTGTTACCCTGTTGATAATCTGATGGGGCAAACCCGAATCCCCATGCCCAGCCGAGCAGCAGCGCCGCGATGCCGGGAATGGCAAACCACGGCACAAAACGGCCGCATAACGGGTACAGCCGCTCGGGCTGGCCCAGTTGATGTATCCATTTCCACATTATTATTTTGCTCACAATAAAAGAAATCGTTCTGGTATCTGCATCGGAACTGCCGCGCGCACCGGTCTCTGTTAGCCGTTTAGTGCACGCTTACCCGTAAAGCTGCTGCGGTGGCAAACGGCGCCAGCGTGGCGCTCCCCACCAGCAGCGCGCCGAGAATGGCCAGGTAACCATCAATCGGCAAGCCCATCCCGGCAGCATCAATCGCCGCACTGGCAAAAATCAGCACCGGTACCGCCAGCGGCAGCACCAGTAAACTCAGCAATATGCCACCGCGCCGCAGCCCGACCGTCAGCCCGACGCCAATGGCACCGAGGAAGCTCAGGGTGGGTGTCCCCAGCAGCAGGGTCAGAGCTACCGCCCGCCAGCTGGCAAAATCCAGCGACAGCAGCAGCGCCACCAGCGGCGACAGCAGCAGCAGTGGCAGGCCGGTGACGATCCAGTGCGCCGCCACCTTGCCCAAAACCGTTATCGGCAGCGGTGCGGGAAGCAGCAGCAGCTGCTCCAGCGAACCATCGAGAAAATCATCGCGAAACAGTCTTTCCAGCGCCAGTAGGGAGGAGAGCAGCGCCGCAACCCAGACAATCCCGGGGGCAATTCGCGCCAGCAGCTGCGGCTCCGGGCCGATGCCGAGTGGAAACAGGGTAATCACAATCAGGAAAAACCACAGCGGATTAATAATCTCCGCGCCGCTGCGAAAGGCAATGCGCAGTTCACGCTTGAGTACGCGCCAGAACATCACGGCTCCCCTGCGCAAGTGAGACGAATACGGCTGACGCGCTGAGCGGCACCTGGCAGATCCTGATGGGTGGTGAGGATCACTGCCCCGCCCTGCTCTGCGTGCTGCACAAACAGCGCCATCAGTTTCTCCACGCCGGATTTATCGATTGCCGTCAGCGGCTCATCGAGGATCCACAGTGCGGCCTGGCTCAGCCACAGCCGCGCCAGCGCCACGCGCCGCTGCTGCCCGGCGGAAAGGGCTGCGACGGGCACATCTTCATAACCGGTGAGGTCAACCTGCTCAAGCGCCTGAAACAGCTCATCCGCCGTACGTTCGGCATGCCAGAAACTGAGATTTTCAAACGGCGTCAGCACCGCCTTCACCCCCGGCTGATGGCCGAGGTAGAGCAGGCTGGCATGATAGCTTTCGCGCTGGCGCTGGATGCTTTCCTGCTGCCAGAGGATCTCTCCCTGCTCCGCCCGGCTGAGGCCGGCAAGAATTCGCAGCAGTGAGGTTTTCCCTGCCCCATTCGCCCCTTCAACCTGCACAATTTCACCCGCCGCAACGGTAAAGCTGAGATTGCGAAACAGCGCCCTTTCGTCGCGAACACATGTCAGATTTCTGGCTGCCAGCATGGAAGGAAGATCACACTTTGTTAAATTTGATGGCGAATAGTACCACAGGCTTTACGTTCGCTGAAACGCGGCAGGTCGCGCCCGGCGCGGTTTTGCGGCTCTGCACGCCGTAAAGCGCACAAAAACAGCTTAAAACATCGCTGCGGTTAAAGCTTTGTTACTCTTCTTATAAAATCTACTTACATTTCACTTTTTAGCGACAATACCCGCTACGCTTATCAGGACACTTTATTACTGGGGGGAAAAATGGATAACATACAAAAAGAGACTGAAAATCAGGTTGAGAGCGAAGAGAGCGAACAGGGCGAAGAGATCGAGGTGGATGAGGAGGCGTTGCCCTCACGCGCTGCTGCGGTCCATGAACAGATCCGCCAGGAAGGTGAGAAGGAGTTAGAGCGTGATGGGCTGGCGCTGCTGTTTTCCGCCATCGCGGCCGGGCTGTCGATGGGCGCATCGCTGATGGCAAAAGGGATCTTTCAGGCCAATCTGCACGACGTCCCCGGGGGTTTTCTGCTGGAAAACCTCGGCTACACCTTCGGCTTTATTATCGTCATTATGGCGCGCCAGCAGCTGTTTACTGAAAACACCGTGACGGCCGTGCTGCCGATAATGCATAAACCCAGCGGCAGTAACCTGCTGCTGCTACTGCGCCTTTGGGGGCTGGTGCTGGTCGGGAACCTGGTGGGTACCGCGCTGGCGGCGCTGGCCTTTACCCATATGCCCATTTTTGACGATGCGGTGCGCAGCGCCTTTGTCAGCATCAGTCAGAAAGTGATGGAGAATACGCCGGGAGAGATGTTTGCCAATGCGGTAGTATCCGGCTGGATTATCGCCACTATGGTATGGATGTTCCCTTCCGCTGGCGGCGCGAAAATCTGGATTATTATCCTGATGACCTGGCTGGTAGCGCTCGGCGACCTGGCGCATATCGTGGTCGGTTCGGTTGAGATCTTCTATCTGGTGTTTAACGGTGAGATCCCGTGGCAGCAGTTTATCTGGCCTTTTGCCCTGCCGACGCTGGCGGGTAATATCATCGGCGGCACCTTTATCTTTGCCCTGATCAGCCACGCGCAGATCCGCAACGATATGAGCACCGAGGCCAAAGCTAAAGCGCAGGCCGAGGCGAAGCGTAAGCAGCATAAAGAGAAGAAGGATTGCGCGGATTGATGGTTTAACGCGCAGTCAGTCAGGTAACTGGTTAATCCGCGGCGATAATTGCGCTATACTGCGCGCCGCGGTCCCCTTAGTTAAATGGAAATAGGGAATACTCACAATTATAAGGCTATAATCAATAAGTTGCATTGATTATAGCCTTTTTTGTGTACCCATTAATGTACACACCCGCATTGAGTTTAACCCCTCACGTAGTTCTTCCCCGTAATGTAGAGCCACTCCAAAGCAATACAGCTATTGATTTACACGAAGATTGTTCGCTGATAAATTACTGTATATCCAACCAGTATAAATTGAGGGTAAAAAAATGTTCGTTGAACTCATTTACGACAAGCGCAATGTGGCCGAATTCCCGAACGCCAGGGAGCTGATCCTGGCTGAACTGGAGAAGCGAGTACACCGTGTGTTTCCGGCTGCTGAGGTGAAGGTTAAGCCGATGGTCACTAACAGCAGCATTAATACCGATGCCAGTAAAGGCGATAAGGCAAAGCTGGCTGCTGTGATTGAGGAGATGTTTGAAGAGGCTGATATGTGGCTGGCAAATGATGTTTAACTTCTGCGCTGTTATGTAATTGCATTCATCACTGTTCATGCATCCAAGCTGGATAAAAGACCACTAATGCTATTTTATTACTTGAGTTAATCTTACCTATCTTCTTGGTGTAAGTCTGAAAAGGTAAACTTTATGGATGATGCTGATGTAGCGCAGGAACTCGAAGCGGCTCTGATAACTCTGGCTATTTCCGGTCGTAAGCCAGCCCTTAAGAGCAAAGATGGCCTGTGCATCTGGTGCGAGGATGAGCCTATTGTTGCAGATACTGCATTCTGTTCGGCTGAATGTGGCGAAGACTATTCCAAGCATGCCAGAGAAATGAAGCAGAGAGGAACAGGTTCAATTTATCGGGGAGAAAGTGATGATGATTCTTAACCTTTCTACTCCTTTCCATCAGCCCATGAGAGCTAAGTTATGACCCGTTTAATTTTTCTGGCGTTACCTGCTCTTCTGTCTGCATGTTCGGCCAAACAAGAACACCCCCATCAGGTCGGCTTGGCAAACCCTGCATCGGTCTACTGTCAGAAAGTGGGAGGCAGCCCGGAGATTGTAAAAGAGCCTGCAGGTGAAGTCGGCTACTGTACTCTTCCTAGCGGAGAGAGGATTGATGAATGGGCTCTCTACAGAAGAGATAATCCCAGTCAATAGTCGCTAGAAAAGGCGTTCGGGTTAATCAAGGAGGAGTGATGGCCTTTAATGATCTGGAATATTTTGCAGTGAAAAAAGAAGTCGGCGCGTTTGTTGAAAGCATCAGGCCGCCAGCACATGTCAGAAACGAACTCGATATCGTTTACTCCATAGACGAACAATCCATTGAGATAGGCGAGCGGCGTCCAGTTTGGCGTGGAGAGTCTGGAGAATTCTTTGTTCTCACGTCGGCCAAGATCACCTATTTTAGAACAAAAAAGGAATGGAGGGTTTATTGGATGCGAGCTAATGATGAGTGGGAACTGTATCAAGCAGCCGATACGCTTACCGATGCGTTAGAGATGGTCCGAATTGATGCACATGGCTGCTTCTTTGGCTAGGGGCCGGAAGGGACGTTCGGGTAAGCTAAATTTCTATTATGGTGAGACTTGAGGCAAGGTAAGCATAGGTGATTGGATTGTTAACCTGAGTGGTAATTTCGCTGGTTACCTCAAAACCCAAGGATACACCTGGATTGTTAATAAGGAGCTGTTAAAATGTCCATTAAAGAAAAACAAGAAGTACAAGGCGGCGATGACACCATGAAATCATATGCGATCTGGAACAACAAAGGCGGAGTGGGTAAGACCTATCTCTCATTTGCTATGGCAACCGAATATGCGCGCCAAAACCCAGATAAACGCGTAATTTTTGCTGACATGTGCCCACAGGCGAATCTTTCTGAAATCCTCCTTGGAGGTAATGGTACAGGAGCAGCAAGGCTTGCTGACCTAATCCAGCAGCGAAGAACCGTTGGCGGATACTTTGACAGAAGAACTCGAAGCCCACATATGATTACTGGCTCAGAAACAAGCTTTTTGATTCCAGTTCATGGAACAAATAAAAGCATTCCCGAAAATGTGTTTCTTATCGCTGGCGATCCTAGTTTAGAAGTTCAAGCTCAGGTCATTAACCAACTTAGCAGCGTGAACCTGCCCGTTGATTCTTGGAAAAGTATCCATCTGTGGCTTCGTGACCTTTTGGTTGCTTGTGCTCAGCAGCAAGGAATTGAAAATACAGTATGTTTCATAGATTGCAACCCTAGTTTTTCAGCTTATACCGAGCTTTCTCTGATTGCTGCAAATGCCATAATTGTCCCATGCTCAAGCGATGGGTCTTCGGCGAGGGCCGTAGACAACCTTAGCCAGCTTGTCTACGGTGTTGGGGTTCAGAATGATTACCGATCTGTTAACTTCTATGATCGATGCATCCACTTCGGTTTAGCGGTGCCGGTGATACATTCTTTGGTTTTTAACCGCTCTACTGAATATGATAAGCGAGCTAGCAAAGCCTTTTCTGCAATGTTTGATGAAATCCTATCAAGAGCAGAAAACCTTAAGAAATCTAAACCCAGCTCTTTTCAAGGTGGCGAGCTTAAGACATTTACAGTACCTGACAACCACTCTGTGGCCATTGTGTCTTCTCACTTAGGCAAACCGCTATTTGATATCAAGCCTGGCAGGTATCAAATTCACGACACAGAGCCTCAGATTAACAATGAACCACTGGAAAGATACGGAAAAGCTGTAGAGATTTTAGTGCAGAGTCTCTAAGTAGAATACCCGGCCACCGCGGCGTGCTTTTGTACCAGTTTTTTGGCTCACAGCTTGCGAAGATGCAGTTTAGGACTACCCTCATGCTAGGGATCATTGCTGGTTCCTTTAATGGTGCCGATTATACCGCCCGGCCTAAGCCGGGTTTTTTTATGCCTGCCGGTGACTGCGTAGAACATTTACTTAACATTCGATGATACTGCTATCTTTCCGGCCAGCAACTTGTACATTAGCGTAGCAGCCTGTGCTGCGTTTGGTTTCCCTTTCCCTTGACCGAATTTATGCCTGTGTAACGCAGGCTTTTTTCCTTCCTTGCATTTCTCGTTGGCCCGACTAAACTCAAATTGGCACAAGATAGTGTCAACCTCACAGAGCCATGTCTCTGCGTAACAAGGATTTCTGCCCGCAATAATTTTCGCGGGCATTTTTTTGCCTGAAATTTTAGTGCCGGGTTAACATTTAGCTGGTTTCCTCCTCACTCTCTGCTGCCTGCGGCATTTCACGCATGCGCGTGTTCCATGCTGAATCCTCAGGCATCTGCAGGCGAAGGTCAATCCAGCGGCCCTCAGGTATATCCATCGGCTCACCGGCTACAATCATCGCGCTGTCGACGTCAAAGCGGCGCTTAAACACCGACACCGTTATAACGCCTTCTTTATCTGTGGCCAGCTCGACGAAGCACAGGCGGTTACCGTTGATGTCCTGTGGCACTTCCAGCGTCCAGCCCTCATCTGCAAGGCCGACCGCACCCGTAACCTGATAAATACCCGTGGAGACTTTCTCAGCACTAACACCTTCAGCCTCAGCATTGACTGATACAAGACCTGCAATTTTATGCTGGTTTTCTACCGCGAAATCGTCCTGCATTTTACTAATATCATTCGTTAAGCGCGCGATTGGGGATGCTCTTTTGATGAAATTATTAGTGTCTACTGTGGTGTTGGCCGTTCCCCATAGCGTGTTAAATGATCGATTCCCAGTACTCTGATTTACAACACGCGCCATTAGATTCGCGCCACCTGCGGCAACATATACCTGCATAATGTACCCTGCACCATTACCCATATTTATGCCGGCGCCCGATCTTGTTGTGTAATCAGGATCGGTATTACTTCCAGAATATCCGAAAATTGAGCATGCACCTGTGGGTAGTATTGCTGCATTGCTAACATAAGGTGGAACACCGCCAAAGCCGAAAGCACCGTTAAGCATTGCCCTTCCTGACGTTGCATCAGACAGGCTTGTTTGAACGTCCCTGAATGCTGCGGTCCCCAGTTCTGACTTATCAACCTTAGTAGTGTACTGGTTTGCCATATAGCCCCAGCTCGGGCCGGTGAACGAGCTGCGGTCAGGGCGCTCCACTGTCACCGATGCGGCATCACTGTAAATCTTCTGCCAGTTCGCCAGTTGAGCAATCATCCCACGCTGGTTCGTTGCCATATCATTCAGGACTTGCTGAGTAATTGCATACTTCAGTGTTGACGGAACGCCGTACCAGGCCAATCCGCTGGCCGTTGGTCCGTTGTACGCCTGCGCAATAGTGAGCTGCGTGTTTGAAGCGATCGACGCGACAATCATGGTATAGGGCGCACCGCCCACAGTAACGCCTATGAAGTCACCTGCTTTCAGCTCAGTAGTGAACGCGGTTCCGGTGCCACCCACGGTGGTTGAGTTGTTGGTTAACGCAATAGTGCCTGATGGCATAGTTATCTCCGGGCAATAAAAAACCCGGCACGGTGGCCGGGTTGGAAATGGTCTAACGTGAGTGAATTCATCAATTCATTAGGACTTTTAATAATGCAAAATGTATTATAGGATTTAACCTATTGAACATTATCAAGGACAGAAAATGAAATATCTTTGCATAGCTCCTATCTTGCTAAGTAGCCTGCTAATCTCAGCTTGTTCATTCAACACACCACCTATCTGCTACAACACCGCATCTGTAGGTCGTAGTGTCGTCAAAATACCTGTATTTGGTATTCGTAAGCCTATAAACACGAATGAGTATCTTTCAGGTGGTGCATTTGCATTTCAGTGGATGTCGCGTGAGTCATTTATTGACACTTCGTCTTGCGACAAATTTCCCTATACTGAATGATCATCCCAATGCATTGAGGTAATACTGATCATATACCGCAGTATCAATGTATGGAATGTACCTGACAGACCAGCCGGGCTGCGGGTTGCCGCCGATATTAGTGGTGTAAATGACAGCAGTAACCCTCCAAGTTGGATTCAAGCTTTGAGAAAACCCGGCAGAAGAGCATATGAAAGAACTTTGTGCTGTACCTGCCGATCCACCTGAAATAAAACTAACCACTCCTGGACCAACCGCCATAGGCGAGTTACTGCTTATGCCGTTAGCATTTTCTTGCCTGTCCCATACCTTAACAATCAGCGGCAGGCAATTGCTGTGGTAAACGATAGCGCCATTTTTATACACAAAGAACCCATAATCAGGCGGATTTACCGGAATATCTGAAAAAACATACAGCCTGAACCCGGTGCTGTTAACAACATCTATGTTGAGTGCAATATATCCATTCTGTGTCGTCTCTTTCCACCAAACCTGGTCCAAACTATTTCCTGAAGTGCCTGTCCCACGGTGAAAGGCCAAAAACTTTCTGCCAGCGGGAACATTTGTCTGCACCACTTTCAGGCCTGCAGTTACATCTAACACCTGACACAGAACCATCGGCGTGAATGAAGGAGTAAGTTTTATTTTTCCATCTGCATAATAGGCGAACCCCATTGACTCCTTTGCCTTCGAACCACTTACTGGAGTGGCTATAACCGCCATCCTCATCCCGAAGGAACTTGTCCAGTTAAGGGTGGTTCCTGATTGTGAATAAGTAAATGTTTTGTCTTTTTCCAGGCTGTCGTTTATGCATACAACAGAGAAGTCAGAATTGGGGTAAGCCGAATAGTCACGACTACCGCTTCCTGCCGTAATCACAAATATATCTATGATGTAGTTGAAAGCCATGGAATTAGTCGCATCGAAAGATGTGCCATTTATGAACGTCTGAAAACCCATATCGCTCATAGCCTTTGCCCCATTACGCAAGCCGGATTGCCACTCGAATCGTATACAACTATTCTGTTGTTAGACAAAGTTAGCCTACCCTGTCCCGGAACCGCCCCATTGGCCTCTATAGCGCCCGTTTTAAAGTTCAGCAACATACCTGACTGGCCAGCAACATAGTTATCAGACCTTAGCTCATCAGTGATGTTGCCGCGCCCGATCCAGGCGTTGCCAATGAACGCCTGGTTAATCAGTACCTGCCCGTCTTTAATGATGAACGGGGAGTAATAATTACCCTGTGAACCACTGATGACAACGAACTGATTAGCGTTCACAGCAACGCGCGTATCAACGCTGGTGCCGTTGACTGTTGCGGCTACAGACAGGCCAGCATCGTAGTTCGTGCCGTTATATCTGATGCCGGTCTTCAGCGTGTAAATGGCTGAGGGGTTATCGACATCAGCATAGGCGTCGAACTTCTGCTTAATTGCCGCCTGCTGGTTGTTGTAGTTGGCAGTTACAACCGTGGCCAGATTGGCGACAGATGACTGCGCATCCGTTGCCACATTGCTCGCCTCAATGATGCCAGCGCGGTTTTCACCATACTGCGACCACTGCTGAGTCACGTTGTCGTAGCCCGCCAGAATGTCCTTCAAGGCGGCTTCCGGGTCAGTAATGAGCGGGTCAAGCAGCGCCTGGCCGTCCGGTGAGGTCAAAAACTCTTCGACAACATCATCAATCAGCTCGCTTGCGCTGGAGTTCGTTGCGCCGCCCACAAATGCCGTCCAGTCACCCACGTTGCCGATTTTGTCTACCAGCCGCGCGCGGTACCAGCGGCGAACGCCAGCGGGCATAGGGCCGTGCTGATAGCTGACCCCGGGGTATGGGACATAAGTCAGAAATTGCGGATTCTGCCCGTCTGCGGTGGTGGCCACCTGCAGTTCTGTGTAAGCAGTGTCGCCGGAGCCAGCGGGGAATGCCCAGGTGAGATCGATATTCCACACAACGTTATTGGTGGCGAACAGGCTGACAGGCGTTCCCGGCTTGCCGACTTTGCCAGCTAGCGGCGTTGAGTCGGAGTAACCCCATGGGGACGAAACCTCAGCTGCATTGACGGCCCGCACGCGCACATCGTAAACGCCCGTGTAAATCCCGCTGATGCTGAAGCCCTGTGCGCTTGTCTGGCTGACGTTAATCCAGTCGCCCTTATCCTTGCGCCACTGCGCAACGTAGCTTATCGCGCCTTCTACTCTGCCCCACTTAACCTGCATGCTGGCAACGGAAAGCCCCTGTTCAACATAGCTGAGCTCCTCAATACTGATGTTGGCGGGCGGCTTCAGTACGCTGATTGGGGTGACGGTGATCGGTGCCGGTTCAATACGCACGCCATCGTCGATGTAGCGGTACTTATTCGGGTCGTGCTGCACACCCGCTACAGTAAACGTGCCGTCATCGTTAGATGCGATCGAGGTAATACGGAAGTACTGAATGGCAAGGTTATCGCTGTCAATGGCCCATACGGCGCCCGCGACCGGGTCCATGCGGAAACTGGTCGAGACTGTCACGGTTAGCTTGTCACTGCTGACGGTGGCTATAGTGCGCGTCTGAGCCGTTCCGTCTGGAAGGTTAACCACCAGCCGATCCCCTGCTGAATATTCGATGGCGCGGTCCAGCTTCACGCTGCGACCATTCACTGCACTGATGCGGCCGCCGTTCTGCTTACCGCTGCGGAACGGGTCAGCCACGCCGATAATCTCAGCTGGTACCGGGATGTAGCCGTCCAGCCCCACACCAAATGACACGGTTCCATCTTTGGCATTAGACAGCAGCGCCCAGCGCCCGCGCCTGTGTGCTTCGCTCTGCGAGGTGCAGCCTATCGCCGTTAATGTCAATTCCCTGACGCCATAACGCGCCACCAGCTCTGAATCGTAAACGCTCTCAACGGTGTCGGAATAGTGATTGGCCGGATCGGAGTAGCTGGTCTGGCACGAAGAATAGCGGTTTTTGTAACTTCCCCCGGCATAAGTGAATAAACCATCTACCACGTTAGCCGCGTGGTACACAAAGTCCACGTCCACGTTGCCGTTAGAATCAACCTGCGGCACGTCAGCGTTCACAAAAATCTGACTGTTACCCCAGAACGTGATTCCTCGGAATATCGCCGCAATGTCCTTCAGGACTGTATAGGCATCCTGCTGGCTCTGGATAAACACGTTGCAGGTAAAGCGCGGCTCAGTGCCGCCAGCGCCGTTTGGCACCATTTGATCGCAGTACTGCGCGATTGAGTACAGCTCCCACCTGTCAATCATGGAGGCATCAACGCGCGTGCCCATACCACAGATTTTATCCAGCACCAGATCGTAAAAAATCCATGCCGGATTATTGGTGTAAGCGTATTTGAAGTCGCCCAGCCAGGTTCCGCTGTAAGTCCTGCTAACAGGTTCGTAATTCGTCGGAACGCGTACCAGCTTGCCTTTCGGCTTGCATGTGATCTTTGGTGCCTGGCCATTAAATTGCGATGCATCCACTTCGACATAAAGTAGAGCAGTATTTGGATAACGCAGTTTGCTGTCGATAACCTCAGCGAATGAAAAAACTTTGAAGGCATTAATCAGACGGGACGAGGTTGAGTCTGCAGTAATACGGCGCACCCGAATTGCCCATCCTGTCGTCGCCTTCGGTAAGTCAATTCGATGGTCACGCTGGTATTCTGACGTGGTTTTCCCGTTAAATCGCCCGTCCACAACCTGCACCCATGAACTGCCATCAGTAGACAGGTCAATAGCATACTGCGTAACTGTGCCAACCATGTCGCCATTATCTTTGTACTGGTACTGAATTGGCAGGCTGAGTTTGATGCGCACGGCATCAAGGGACAGGTTGGTATACTGGCGGGTCCAGGGGACGGGCTGCGTTACCGTAACACCCACCGACAGCTCGTTATCAACCTCGGGCATGCCCTGAATATAAGTCTGGTCCTGAGTGCCCTTTCTGTAATCCCACACCACGCCAGTGAAGTTATAAGTGCCATCGTCGTTCGCGAGCTGGGTATCATTGAGATAAATCTGCTGTGCAGTCAGGTCGCCCTGTATTTCACCCTCTGAGATGGCCAGCAGTAGCTTCAGTTTTGCTATGGAAAGCAGGTCATCAGCCTGTTCGGTTGGAGTTCGCGGATTTCCACCGCCTCCCTTACTTCCCTGATAAATCATTTCACCGTCAAGAAGTCGCATATTTCACCCATAAAAAAAGCCACCCGGAAGTGGCTTCTTTGCCTGATTTTTATTACTGCTGGTCGCTGGTAAAGCTGCCCGCACTGATGATCGCCCCGCCAACTTCACGCTGGCCATACAGGACCGGGACCGGATATCCCATCGCAACGGTGTTTACAGGTGAACCGAATGCATAGTTCGGCTTGTTATCTGTGCTTGAGGATGCGCCGATGTTGTAATTTGGCTGCGGGGTAAGCATCTGGATAACACCACCCAGAGCCATGCTGATGCCGAGGCCTGTAAGGGCAGTGGTAACCCCTGTTGCCACCGAAGTACTCAGGCCAATAGCAGTGAGTGAAGCACCGGCAGTAAAATATGCCGCCACCAGCGCTACTGCGCCGATCACTATCTGAAGCATGCCGCCGCGCTTGGACCCCTCGATAATCGGCTCCATGCAAAACTCAGTGGACGCTGAGGACATGTCGAATTCCTGCAGGCCGATATTTTCTTTACCGCTGAAAAAGGCGAAGCGCACGCCGTTTAGATGGGCGTTGGACACATATTTTTTGAATCCCGGAACCTGAGAACACATCGCGCGGATAAGCTCGCGCAGGTCTGCAGCGTGGTATCGATGTAAGGATCCGAACTTCTTAGCCATGACGCCTTTTAATCGCATCGTTTTAAGCATTCATCAGCTCCCTTCGGCGCACAACGCGCACGGTTCGGTTGCGCCAGTAATCACCATACGGAACGCGAGTGGACAGACTCTCTGAGTTGTGGTGCAGCATCAGGTTTTCACCGACATAGATGGCTGCGTGATTGGTTACCGGAGACTGCACGCGCATCATGATCATGTCGCCCGGCCGCATCTCCGCCGGGTCTATCTGCACGAATCCTTCAGCCTCCCAGTTGTCGTCGTAGCGGCTCTCTTTGCCGTCATGCCACCACTCATAATCGACAGACCAGTTGTTCAGGGTAATGCCGTGCTCCTGGCGGTAGTAATCCATGATGAGCGTCCAGCAGTCCGCATAGCCCAGCACCCACTGCCGCCCGACAAAATCCCGCTCACCGCGCGGGCTGATGGTGCAGAAATCACCGTCAGGCCATGACATAATCCCCCACTCGACGCCAGAATGATCGCACTGCACGCGGTCAAATTCTGTCGGGATAAGCTGCGGCACATCGGGGTGCGAATGAATCACCATCAGAATATCGCCCTGCGCCTCAGCTGCTCGCTTGTCCTCCGGTGACAAGGTGAAGTCCTGCGTGGGATCGTCTGCAATGTTCCTGCAAGGTATATAGGTCTGGGTCCGGCCTGACTGTATGATTAGCCCGCACGCCTCCTTCGGGTATTCCGAGGCAACGTGTTTACGTATGGCGGCCAGTAGTTTTTCTCGCATCGCTATTTCCCCTGTAAATTTGCCGCTGGGAATCCCCCGAAAGGTAGCGGCTGACCTTCGCCATGACGAGCCGTGCAATCGGCGGGTCGCCCCCCGCATTCGTCTTTTGACGGGTCACTGGTTGCCGTTCCGTCTTTGGTAAAATACCGGGTCCCGGCGTAGTCGCACCCGGTTCCAGTGCGGTACCAGCCGCGTATGCACCATGTGCATACGGGCGTAATCTGCCGGGATGGTAGCTGCAGGCTCTGAATATCGAAGGGTGAGCACAATTCGAACTCAACAACGGCCCGCGTTTCTGCCGTTTTGGCATTGACCAGGAAAAGCTGGACGCGTTCCTCCTGTGGGTTTGCGTTAGGGTTGCCCTCAATCCAGTTTTCCGCATCGAGATACTTTGCCATCGTGGTGTGAATTTTCACTTTGGCCTTCACCAGATCGTCGAACTGAAGGCAGAGTGCCGCGACGAAATTCCCCACATTACTGACCGAAAGTTTGGGGGTTGGCTGAGCGCCAGAGCTGCTCATCTCCATCCCGGACAATTCATAAGGATGAGGATCGTACTCTTTACCCTGCCACACGATGGAAGGAAGGTTGTCCGCTGCGAAGGATTTCCACCCGTCCGAAGGGATGTTGTAAGCATGGAACCTGAGGACATTATCCATGCCAAAGTCTGTGCCATCGACCTCAATCATCTGGACAAGGCTGCCCGGCTCCAGCTGCTGTATATCCTGTAAAAAAGGCATATTTCACCCAATTAAAAAGGGCGCATATGCGCCCTGTTAGTTATCGTGACATGTCACGGTGCGAAAGACTGCTCAAAGGTGAACGCAATTTCCACAAAGTTTCCGTTGATGAAGTTTGGCCGAATGGAGTCCGCTTTTACGCGATAGAGCTTTTTCTCTCCCCACGGATTAACCCACCAGCAAGACACGGTGACGTGTGATTTCAGGAATGCCCTGACGGTGGCCATCTCCGACTTTCTGCCGCTGCACGTTACTGGCCACGATTCGCGGGCACCGTTAATACCCGTTCCGGCCACTTGCTTATAGCCGTCACCAAACTGAGCCTCCATGGTGGACACCGTCAGTTCTTCCGAAGCCCCTGTTCTTACGCACCATCCAAATTCGTCAATTGCCATACTTACCTCTTGTAGAGCAGGCCGCCGGGAGACATTTGTTTGCCTGCCCAGTCATTGATGGTTTTTTTTATCATTCCTTCCAGCTGTTTGGCTGCATCCGTGGTATTTGCCGTGCTGGTTTCTCCTGCTCCGCCGCCTTCGATTGTGATCGGAACGCTAACTGAAATGCTCGGGCCACTACTGGAACTGCGGTTGATGGCGGGAGTGGGGTTGCTCCCGGTGCGCATTGAACCTACGAGGCCACCGCTGGCATAGCCGCGCATCATGTCGTAAAGGTTTTCCACGCCGATTCGCTCAGTCGCTTCTTTGGTGAAGACAAATTCCCCTTTATGCACAATACCCGCCGGGTCGAATTTGCCCCCCTGCCCGGTGTAGCCGCCTCCATCGAATCCGCCAGCATAAGCCTGATAGCCGGTGCTCATGCCTAATGCCCCGGTAGAACCGGCCCCAGCAACTGTCCCGCCCGCCGCCGCACCTCCCGCTGCACCACCCACGGAGCTCACGAACCCACTGATAAGATTTACAGCGGCCATCTGAAGACCGATTTTCACAATCATCGACAGCACTGAGGTCATCCAGTCCTTCCAGCTGGCTTTGTTGCCGATCAGCATGTCCGCGACATTATCCATGGCGCTGCCCAGACCATTGCTTACTGCGCTGGCTGCGGATGCGGAGTAGTTAGATGATTCATCCAGCCAGTTGGCCAGGCCATCACTCATACCGCTCATCCAGTCTGACTGCATCGCATCAACACTTTTGTAATAGTCTTCCTGAATGCTGAGTCGTTCGCCCATAGCACTCTTAAGCGCGCTGAATTCTGAGTCGTAGAGAGATTTGGTAATATCACCTGACTGGTATGAAAGCTGAAGCTGGCGCTGCTGATCCAGAAAGCTGCGTTCGATGCTCAGCCTTTCCTTCATTCTGTCGCGCTCTTTGTCACCAAGCCCGGCTCCCTGAACGTCAACATTCAGGTCTTCGCGGGCGTTCTGATTACCGGCCCTGAGGTTAGCGGTAAACTCAGCTACTTTCGCCATCTCAATGTTGGCCTTTTTAACTGCGTTCAGGCGGTCAACCTCAGCAGCAAGCCCTGCCAGCCTCGATTTCTGTGCTTCGTTAATGCCTGCCAGTTTCCCGTCAGCAATATCGAACTGCAGCTTCTGGGCCTCTGTTACTTCAGCCGTCTTTTTACCGGTGGTATCAATCAGGGCAATCTGCCGCTGGTAGCTCAGTTCCAAAGACTTAAATGCGCTCTCCAGTTTTTTAGCGTTAGCATCCGGCTTGGTTTTGCCGTTAGTGCCTCCCGCTGGCAGGCTGAAATCCATCAGGCTATCGGCGGTGCCAGCCCCCACAGAATCAGCAATCTTTATCGGCTTCTGCTTAGTCAATTTATCGCGCTGCTGATAAAGAGTTTCCAGCTCAGCGTTTACGGCTTTGATGCTGTCGTCCTTGCCGGTGATCCAACCGAACATCGACTGGCCGGAGCCATACGTATCGTTGGATCGGCTGCTCTGGTTCTTCTCCAGCCAGTTTATGCGCTCCTGCACCTGGCTGGGGTTGTTCATGTCAATATTGCCGCCCAGCGCAGCCATGCGGGTATTTGAGTTCGTGGCAAGTTTGCCTGCACCCGCTGCAGCTTTGACGAGCCAGCCAGCAAGCTGAGCAACCTGGCTGACGAGTTCAACAATACCCTGCAATACAGCCGGGTCGGTCAGCACCTTTCTTACTTCATCCAGTGAAGACTGGAGCGGGGAAAGGTCCACCTTTGCCAGTCCGCCAGCAATCTCCATTTTCAGGCCTTTAACCTGCGCTTCCATGTCGAGGAAGATGTCGTTGACCTTCACCAGGTCATCGATAGACGCCGGATCGGGTGCTACACCGTAATCCTTCGCGATACGGATAAACTTTTGCAGCTTTTCATTGTTGTTATCGAACAGCGGCAGCAGTTTTGACAGGTCGTTACCAAGACTTTCAAGGATGGTAACCTTTCCCGCGTTGGTGCTGATTTTCCCCAACGCCTCCCCAATCGCCAGCATCTGCTTATCGGGAGATACCTTCGACAGTTTGTCAGCAGACAGGCCAAGAGCATTCAGCGCGTCAACGGCCTCGCCTGACTTATTCAGTACCGCGTCACCGATTTTGTCGCTGAGGTCTTTGAATATGTCAGCCATGTTATCGCCAGCCACGCCCGCACGCTCGGCGGCGAACTGCCAGGCCAGCAACTCCTGGGTCGACATCTTCAGTGACTTAGCCCACTGATCCGTGGATGCAATCTGCTGTGATGTGGATTTGAGAAGATTAAAGCCAGCAACGCCTACAGCGGAAGCGGTAGCAGCTGCTGCTGCACCAATCCCCGCCAGCGCGACAGAGGTCTTCTGTGCATCCTCCTGAACCTGCTTACCCCATTTCGCTGATGCTCTTTCCGCCTTGTCCATGCCGGAGACAAAACCGCCAACTTTTGCAACAAGGTCGAGCGTCAGTGTGCCAAGAGATTTACTGGCCATTGTGTCTCCACGTTTTTATCAGTTCCACTGAGCCATGGCATCTTCAAGGCTTATGGCTTCATTCTGCATGTGTGGTGCGAAGTCAGTAATTTTGTAAGGTGGGTCATTCTGGCCCCGGTTGACGTTGGCCAGCGTGCTGGCTATGAGCGCCGCACCCCACTCGGTACGCATCATCGGGTTCAGATTGCCGTAGGCGGCTCGGTACTTAACCCAGAGCTGGTACTCCCGGAAGCTGAGGTTTTCTCTGGCTTCGGCGATGGTTCTTCCGCCGATTCCATTGAGGACGAGCTCGCACCAGAATTCGTCTTCGGCGCTGAGTTGGTGGTCTTTCCCAGATCGTTCACCTCCTGAATGGCAACCAGGAGCGCGATAGTCAGTGCGCCATCAAGCGCGCCGCGATCGGGGTCAGCCTCGCCAGTAATATCCTGAGGCGTGAAGACCGGGTGGCCATCTTCATCACAGATGCTGGCTGCGATACGCCCGGCAATGCCGTCAACCTTGCCCACATGGGCCAGTACGTCAGATGTGGCGCTGTGGTAACCCAACGGTCGGATGAACACCGTGGCTGTTAATTCTTCATTACGCTGCTTCCAGGTGATTTGTTTTTCCACAGGACGACCTGTGAATGCGCCGGATTTTTTTAGTGAATCGAGTGTCAGTTTCATGTGCTTTCCTGCGATATAAGATTAGGCGTGACATGTCACGCCCGATTGTTGTTTAGCTGCCTGCGCCAGCCTTTGGAATCCACGCGCCAGCGCCTGAGCGCTGAATGGTGGCGGTCGTCTGCACAACCGTGTTGGCCTGGAAGTCAAACGGGAAGTCAGCAACGTAGCCTTTGAAGACATACCAGGTGCGCGTATCCGGCAGAATAAGGCCATCAACTGCGCCAGGTGCGCCAGCAGCGCCCACGGTTGGGTCGTCTTCTCCATCTGACCAGCCAACAGCAAAGGTCAAATCATCCTGATCGGAAGACTCCGCCAGGTTGCTTAACATCAGGTGGCTTGCATTGGCTGGATCAGCATTGAGCGTTGCTGAAGCCTGTGCCGGAGTGCGAAGTCCCTTCTTGTAAGTGCGCGTGTTTCGCTCACTCAGGCAGGTGTCCTCAATCTGATCGGCGGGGTTCCCGCCCGGTGAGAACGCGGTAATGCATTCGACCTCTCTGACCACGCCTGCGGCGAGAACATAGAGCTGAGTACCTTGTGTCACGACTGACATAGTTTTCTCCAGGTAATAAAAAACCCGCCGGAGCGGGTCTGTTGTTAAGGGTTTTCGTTATCGCAACACTATCCAGTCGACATCGAATGAATAGCGGTACCGTTTCGTTTCACTGTCCTGCTCCTGCTCGCCCCATCGGGTGATATAGGCGCGGGGTTCAATGGCATCACGCAGCGCGCGCGCCACGGCGATCACTTCACTGTCGGTGTTGGCATAGATATCAACCTGAAGGGTGTAGCTGTCCGCGTCAGGGCGCGTTCCAAGGTAATTCTCTGGTCCGCCTGTTATGTTCTGCCACACCGCATAGGGATATGTGGGTACTTCGGGGTTTTTCCCGAAGGGGTAAAGTCTCACTGTTGTGTCGCCCAGCAGCGCACGGACATCAGCACTCGCTGCGCAGGTAGTGAAAATTGGTGCAATCATCCGCCCCCCGCCTTCTTTTTAGCTCTGGCGATCGCCCGGTCAAGCGCCCGGTCATACTCGCTGACAAATGTGGCCACCACTTCATTAATGCTGGAATCACCCGCCGGGCGCATAATCGGCTGGGCCCTCATGTTCTCTGTTCCGAACTCGATAAGCCTCCAGTGCGGCGTAGGTGAATTTTTAGTGAGAGAGGGATGGTTTTTAAGTTTCGCGCCGTACATCACACCGATCCGGAATCCGAGGTCACCAGTACGCTTAAATCGCCTGCCGTCCCAGCGCTGCGCGATGTTATCCGCGATGCTGCGCCCGGTGCCGGGGTCGTCAATTCTCGCAGCGTTCGCTTTCGCTCTGGCGACAATGACATTGCCCGCCTTACGCAGCGCGGCACGTCCACCCTTGTTACGCATGTCATCGCTCAGGGTGTCGAGCCGCCCCAACAGAGTATCGATGCCAGTCAGCTTAAAGCTCACACCATCAGCCATCATTAACCCCCTCTGAACATGGCAGGGTCAGGTATTCCCTTCCGCTTACAGCATCAGGGAGTACCCCCTCAATGTTGTAAATCTGACCACGGAAGACGATTCGGTTGTCGTTCGTTAGTCCGGCGCGGTAGCGGATAGTTATGCGGGTAGTTATTTGACCCTGCGTTGCCTGAGCCGCGATAAACTCCCGGGCAGACAAGGGCACCACGTCAGCCCACACCATAGCCAAGTCGCGCCACTCAGGATTGACTGCGCCTGTTAACTGATCCTGTTCGTTAACTTTGTGCTGCAGCGTTATCCGGTGGCGTAGTTTTCCAGCCTGCATCGCTACCCCCTGGCCTTACCGCTCAGATATGTTGGTGCCGGAGAATCAGGCGAAGTGGCTTCAATTTCATCAGCAAAGGTCTGATACAGAACAGCAGCCAGACACTCATTCGACTCCGCCAGGCGGTTTAACGCTGCTGTCTGGTCGGTCTGCGCCTTTGTCTGCTTCTGCATCGCTTCCAGTAGTGCTTTTACCTGTTGCGCGTTCATGTGCAATCCTCATCCAGTTTTTCAGCCACTCACGGCGGCGCTTACAGCCTTCACATGCCATTTGCTGAAAACCCTATACAATAGTTGGTCGGCGGAGATCATAAATAAGCATCGTCACCGCTAAAGGCAGGTCACCTTTCTTTAATTTCTCCTCTTCTTCTCCACCCCTGTTTCTGTCGAGATAGCCGAGCAAAACCAAAGCTGCGCTTCGCATGCGAACGAGAGGTTCGCCGTCTATGAGCTCACCGGATGAATCGACGACTTTATCCCTGCATCCCTGGATGTAACTGAGAAGTACGGCACTGACACCCTGTATTTTTAAGGCAAGGTCCTGGTCCCCGTAATCGTCATCAATGCGAAGATGATCTTTAGCCATTTCGAGGCTGACGAGTTCAGTCACGGTTTTACCCTCGCATCACGGCCGCGTTTGACGGCCAGCTTCCAGCCTTTTGAGCCTGATTCGCCGGGCTTATCAATCGTCTCTTCGCAGCAATACCAGACAGAACCGCCCCAGGTAACGCTGTCACCAGGCTGATATTTCTCACCTTCGCTGAAAATGTCGCGATAAATCATCACCGGAACGCTGAAGGTTTTCTCTGTCTTTTCGCCGCTGGATTTAATTGCGCTGACAGTGAAGCTCCGTTCTTCCGACTGAGAGACATCGATTTCACTGATACCATCAACAAGGCACTCCCATCCGTTCATGCCCGTTGTTTTCTGATACGAACGCCACAGGCCGCCAAGATGGATGGCGTAGGTACCGCGCGGATAAGACTTCTCAGCGTTAATTTCAGGAGCGATTTCAAGCTGCAGCGCGTCTTTGCCGTCCTCCCCATTTTTGCCATCTTCAGGCTGGGGCAATAGAGAGACGGCTTCTTTCACCATCTGTCCGATGTCTGGCAGCGGGTCCGGTTGAGGCAGCTGAATTGCTGCTACAGACTTCTGAATCATTGCATCAATATCCGGCAGCACTGGCGCTTCAGGCACCTCAATCTGGTCAATGGCTTCTTTCACCATCTGCCCGATGTCTGGCAGCTCCGGCGCGGCAGGAACCTCAATCATTGCCAGCACGGATTTAGCTATTGCCTCTTCGTCCGGTGCCGCATGCTGTAGTTGCTCAATAATGCCTTTCAGCGCTTTGATTTCAGCTGCCTGCTCCGCAATGGATTCTTCATGACTTTTTTTCAGAGCTGAAAGCTGCTCTTTTACTGCCTCACTGACAGCCTTCAGCAGTGACATGTCACGTTCATTCATGGGTCAGCATCCCTTTCAGCATTGCTTTGACCATGAAATGCTCCTGCTCAGAAATAGCCTTGGTGCTTTCATCGTCAATGGTTGGTAACGGATTAGTGGCCGGTTCAGATTCAGACTTGCTTCCGAACGGGTCATCGCTGGCGTCCCTTTTAGCCAGGGCTGACAGCGCGTAGTTTTGCTGCTGCAGATACGGCGTATCGCCCCCTTCAACTGGCGGCATGTTTTCGCTCTTACGCGCCTGGTTTGGCGTCAGGAAGCCTGCGCCAATTCCCTCGCTGTAAGTTTTATAGCGCCCCTCTGTGTCCATGCGGATGAGCATGCTGAGGTCAAACTCCACGCCAGTCTTATCATCCAGATCCAGAGACTCATCCAGCAACAGCTCAATCGCTTCAATGTGGGTCTGAAGGCACTGCGAGTAATAACCCTGCTCAAGCGCCTCAATGTTGTTATACGAGGGCGTGGAAGCCGTATTTACCTTGTAAATCGGTACATGGAAGGTTGAGCAGATGATTTCAGCAGTCAGCTTGAGCTGCTCGACCATCTGCGCGTCAACGGCCGTCATGGATATGGTGACAAATTCAGCGCCGTCAGCAAGCAGGCCAGTTTTGCCCGCATTAGCACCAGAATACCCCGCATCCCAGTCCTGCTTTATATCTTTGGCCTTGTCTCTGTCGACGGAGCCGGGGACCTTAATCACACCGCCAGGCCTTCCACCATTTTTAAAATGGTTGGCGGAATTAGTCAGAATGGCATCCCCCTGCATGGCCGTTAAACCACACGCATAAATAGGTGAAAGCCCACAGAGCGGATGGTAAAAGCAGTTGAAGCGGTCATGGATTATTTCCCGCGCGGGAACCATTACCTGCTGCTCAATCCCGTGAACGTTATCAGGGCGCACCTGATAGAAAATCTCCCCATCGTCGGTGACGTAGGGCGTGACCTTATTGGGGTCGAGAACGCGTAACTGCCTGACCTCTCCACTGCTATCACGCAGCTTCAGGACATACGTATTCCCATCAGAAAGCTTTGAGTTCATCCAGCACTCTACAAACTGCATCCGCGTCTGAAAGCTGTTTGGCTTCCTCAGCAGCGGTGAAATTTTGGGGTCTGCATGATCGGCCCATATTCCGCTACCCAGCTTCTTTTTCAGCTGAAGTGGCATTTTGGCAATGTCTGCTGATATGAGTGAAATACAGGAGAAAACCGCGTGATACGCCAGAACTGTTGTGGCATCCACCTCAATGTTTCTCTGCCACGCCCCCGTAAACGACTCAAAAACTCTGCGCCAGCCGCCATTACTGGCAGCCTGAAGCGCCTTTTCCTGCTTTGGCTTTTTGCGGAAACCTAACATTGGCAGCTTCTCCCGGGCTTAATTCTTTTTCTGGCTCTTTGCCTTCTTCTCGACCGTATCAATAAATTCGACATAGCCGGTTAAGCGGAGAACCTCCGCGTGATCGTCACGCAGAAAGCGTTTCTCACCCGCGTATGCATCGTGAGTGTTTTTCAAATAGCGAGCCTGTTTCATAGGCCAAGAGCGGGGATTTCTCCCCGCATCTCCTTTTAGCTGCCAGCGTTTGCGCTGTAGTTGACGTTAGTGATAACGGCAACTGCTGCGTTACGGCGGCGCTTCCAGTTAATCCAGCGTTCGGCGCGGATGGCCACGCTGTTGGTCTGGAACATAGAAACCATCTCCACCGCAGTCGGTGTCGTGCTGTCACTGGTCGGCGCGGTGGACATCTCCAGCGATGCTTCGCGAGACATGTCGACAGCGACACCGCCATCATCGGCCAGATAGATATCAGGTGCATTGACCAGCACCAGCTGAGTTCCCACATACTGCGAGACGATGACCGGAAGGCCCTGGAAAGTACCGCCGAGCATGGTCATATCCGGGTATTCCTTCTGTCCCAGCGCATTTTTACGCATAGACAGAGACAGCGCGGTAGTGCTGGACATCAGCCAGACTGCGCCGGTCGGCTGGAGGTCGGCGGCCACAAATGTAGCAAATGCCGCTGAGGCATCATCATCAGGATTTCCGGTAGACGGGATGCCGGTAATGCCGTTAGTGATGGAAGCCGGTGAAACGTTAGCGACTTCAGCTTTTGTCGGGTCGATGAAGTCAGTATCAAGCCGCGCGATAACTGCTTCTGCCAGCGCGTTACGCACCAGTGCATCAGCGGCAGGGTTAGAGAAGCGGATCAGTTCATCGGTAAGAACCGCGATTGCCGCCACCTTGGCAAAGCCGAAGGTGATGGATTCGAAGTCGAACTTCGTCAGCGGTTTTGCTTTACCCTGACCAACCCAGCTGGCCGAACCACCCGAAGTCTGCGCAGGAATGCGCACGTTGAATGGCACGCTACGCAGCCCAGGGATATTCCCCTGACCGAATCGGCCAATCAGTGTCTGAGGGCGCAGGTACTCGATAAAGTCCTGAGCATACTCCTGGTATTCCACCAGGCTGCCAGCCCATTTCGGATCGGTAGTGGTGCCTGCTCCAACTGCAGCTTTTAATACGTGATGCAGTTTGGCGTCCAGAGGATACTGGTTTTTGGCGATGGCCAGCGCTTCTGTGCGGCTACCGTTAGCTGCAGCCAGTGACTTGGCGAAACGGGCGAAAGCGATCCCCTTTTCCAGCGGTTTCTCAACACGGATTACCGCAGGAGAGCGGGTATCGACCGTATTTACTACCGCACCACCCGCTGCTTTCTGAACTGGCTGAGCCGTTGAGGCTTTAGCCGATTCCATGTCGCGCAGGCGTGCCAGGTGAGCATCCACGGATTTAATTTCCGCGCTCACCTCGTCGTATTTCTCTTCTTCTTCCGTATCAAGCGTGCGGCCTTCATCGAAAGACTTGGACATAACCGCCTGACGCTCAGCATCGAGGGTAGCGCGTTTGGTTTCGAAGGTTTTAATCTGCTCGGAAATGTTCATTTTGAATCCTTTAGTCTGAGAGTTTTTTTGTGCTGTAGCGCCAGCAGATTTTTCGGTTTTCGACGCGATTTGCGGTTTGCCTGACGCGGCACGCAGTCTCTCGTCGATAGATTTAACGGTCTGGATGGTGCCTTCGGCGTTGGCAGGCACCGTTACAACGGAGAGTTCGTACCACTCCCAGCTGGTATAGCGGACGCCGCCCTCGTCGATATAGGCGTATTCAATTGGCCGAAAGCCGATTGACAACCCTTTCACAAGGCCAAGGCGGATGCTTTGCCATGCCTCTTCAAGCCTGGCGGCAAGCTGGCTCGGTGAGTCCGCTTTTGCCAGGGTAGCTTTAATTTCAATTCCCTCGGCGGTCACCTTCGCACTGGTGACCTGTCCTACAGGAGACTGATGGTCGTGCTGCCAGAGCAGCGGGATGGGTAACTGAAACTTTGCCCCCTCGGGCATCACTATGTCGCCATAGCGATCCGGTGAAGGCGTTGTCGCAATACCCGTGATTTCCCGCGTATCCTCGTTGACCGCCTTAACCTTAAGAAGGCTGACGGCGTGCTGATTCTTCATTTCCCTTTCTCCAGAAACGAAAAAACCCGCATGAGCGGGTCGTTGAGGGCGGAATTTCTAAATGAAAAACACGCTGTAATCTTTTTTGGTTGCTGACGGGTTCAGTGCCATCAAAAAAATGGCGTTAAAAAGTGCCATTAATGGGTCGATTTTACCGATCCCGCTGGCCCCTTTAGTTACCAGTGGGGCATTTCCGCTGATGACAACTTTTGCATTACCCACGCACCAGTTCATCAGCGGCTGAGTCGCATGCCTGAGAGCGCCTTCAGCAAGTTTACGCTCGGTCGTCTTACATGCACCGCCGAGCTTCCACCCCTGACTGACGCCAACTACTGAATCCTGAGGTATGCCAGCGTCAATCAGCGTATCCAGGAGTACCCCGATGCCTGCCGGGTCCATGCCGACTTTATCCAGCAGCCCGGCCTCATAAATCTGCGATACGTACATCGCCACTTCATCGGCATCGTCGCCAACTTTTTTAACTATCGTCAGATCGCCCTGCTTCTCAAAATCCCGCAGTTTGCTTTCCTCGCTTTTGCGCCGCTCCAGCGCCTTAACGTGGCACCAGGCATGGGACCAGGTGAGCCAGTGGCGGGTTTTGCTATCACGCCCGGCAATGGACAGGCCAAGCAGATCGTCAAGACCGCCGCCATCAATGCCAACGGTGATGACTTCGCACCGCGCCAGAATCTGCTTGAAAGTCACTGACGGGTCGGCCTGCACCTCCCAGAACTCGGCCCCGGCCCATCGGTCGTTGCGAAGGTTCATGCCGATCTCTACGTTCAGATGCTTGGCAAGAAACTTGCGCAGACTGCCTTCATCTTCCTGCGAGCGCTTCAGGTATTCATCATCCAGCCACTCTTTACTGACGGAGCGACCCATATTTGGGTTGGTAATGTAAAAATTATCAGGGTTTCGGAACCCGTCGTTCTCAACCATATCCGGCGGGAACTCGTAAAGGATGCCGAGCGTTTTACCGTCCTTAATCACTCCGTCCCGGACGTTGCGCCAGTAATCCAGTTTCTTTTTGAATACGCCTGCAGGTGGTTCATCGCTCTGCGTTGTGAGGTAAATGACCCACCCCTCATCGCGTGACACCTGCCCACCCAGTGCCTCAATGAACATTGCATCGGCTTTAGCGTTTTTGCCGAAAAGCCACAGCTCTTCCACCAGTATTCGCCCCGCTTTTTTACCCGAGACCGTATCGCTGTCCGCAGCCACCACCTTCAGGCTGTTGCGGTTGACGCGGTGGGTGATCGTGCGAATGTGGTCCTGTACATGAAACAGCGCTGAAAGCTCTTCGTCTTCACGCACCATGCTGGCCGCTGGCTTGAAGCAGTTATCGGCAACCTCTTTGGTTGGTGCCAGAATCAAGTGCTCCTCGTCAGCGCGCCAGCAGATAATCAGGGCCGTCAGCATAATCCCGGCAGCAATTGTCGATTTGGTGTTCTTCTTGCTTATCAGCAGGCCGTATTCGCGGATAAGCTGTTTTCCCGTCTGCTGGTCATAGCCGCCAAAAATTGCCAGCACGAAATCAAATACCCACTGCTCTGAGCACTCCCCGAAAGTGGGCTTGCCAGGCAGGTCTGTAACCTTTAGCTCTTTGAATATGGAGAGAGCATGCTGGCCGGAATCTGTGAAAATAGGCGGCGGGATGATTGACTGCCGGTTAACCAGCCTGGCAGCCCAGTCAGTGCAGGCAGTGGACCATTCAGGCATTTCTATCTCCCGTTATTCACAATGAGCTGAGGCGGGGCCATTCCGCTAAACTTGCTGGCTACTTTTTTCGCTGCTGCATCTTTGGCTTCTTTCTTACCCGTATCGCCCATTTTCTTGCATACGTAAGGGGCAAGCTTTGCGGCGGCTTCCAGGCTTAGTTTTGGATCAACCAGAATGTTATCGCTCATGATGCGCTTCATCACTGCGATGGGATCATCAAACTGAGGTGGCGTTTCTACCGGGGGTAAATCTTCCTGACCGACAAGCTCTGGCATTGAGTCAGCAGGGTTAACTGCCCTGACCCTTTCCATATAACCGATCACGTCCTTATCTTTGGCAAGCTGGCTTCCTTTCACCTTCGCCGTTTTTTCACTGTATCCCGCATGAATAGCGGCCTGGCGTTGATTACTGCCCTTCATCAGGGCATCAGCAAACTTCTTTTTCTGCCCTGTCAGCATGGTTACCTCATGGGTTTACAGGGTTAACCGAGTGGGTTAACAACCTTAAAAAAAGGGGTATTTTCTGTGCGTGAGAGGGGGGGCGGTTTCGTAAGCAACGCGCCTCAGACTTCTGACCTACCCCCCCACCCTTTAATGAGAATCAAAATCGCTTCATGTCGGCTTTGGTCTTCTTCCGGTGACACCCTTCATCACCGCAGCAGAGGATTTGACAGTTGGCGTCAGTGTCTTCGCCACCCTTGAAGAGAGCGACCTTGTGATCCAGTTCGAACCCATGTGGGTACTCTGTCAGCCGACCACAATCAGCACAGAAGGGGTTAGCCTTCCACAGCCTCTTGCGCCGCTCCTGAAGCTTCCAGCCTGTTATACGGGTATCCGCAACGGTCAACGGCTTGAGCCTGCTGGCGTTCATCACTGATAGCCGTGGCTTCATTGTTTTTAGTCTGGCCATTACATTACCTGCTGTGCCAATCGCCATGCCCTGCGGCGCTCAGTGCGCGAGGTGTTGTCGGGGTGCCGCTCAACCGGCAGGCCATCGGCATGGTCCACCAGTGAGTAGCACGGATAGATGACCTTGCGGCCAAGCGCATCACCAACGGCATAGTCGGCGGCTTTAGTGCTGTTCCAGTTCTTCAGGATTGTGCTGATGCCGTTCGGTGGAGGGCTGTAGCACACGCCGTGCAAAAGCCTATCCATCGTGATGTAGTCGGACTGCCGCTTGTCTGCCTCGATGAGGCTGGCTGCTATCTGCATCTGGTATTGCGGCGGGCGTCCGGTGCCGAGGTAGAACGAACAGATGTTGTCAGGGAATTTATCCACCCATTCCTGAGCCAGTGACGCGAAGCCAGGAACAGGAAGCGCATCATCTTCAACAATCACCACCCTGCAATCCTGCTGGCCTGCCCATGCGATGGCACGGCGGTGATTCCAGTTCGCCCCGTTGCCCTCTTCATCAATAAGCAGGTGAGCATCCAGCGATTCAGCCAGGCGCATAGCCATGTTGCGGCGGGAGTGGTGGCCGACAACCACAATCATTATTTCTTCGCCCATAGATTAACCCTGGTTACTATATGTCCTCAGCCCGTCCGTGTTTGCGGCACTGACGTTCACAACAGGAGGGATGGCTGATTACCCCTGAAAAGGAAATGTAAATGAGCTCAACGTTTACCGATAGACAGAAAGATGTATTTGCATTCGTACTTGCAGTGGCAATGGCTGAGTCATCAGATCCGGGTGATTTCAGAAGAAGGTTCGTATCGTATATGGATAAAGCTTTTGGGTTTGACGATAACCAGATGTCACCTGACCAAAAGGATACCGCCTTATCTGTAAGCCATATATACGCTAAAGCTGATAATATTTATCACAAGATTAAGTAATGCAAGTCCCCGCTATGCGGGGACATTCAGCCCTGACAGGATGTTTTTTATGTGCTCACTTGCCCTTGCTTCAAACTCTGAAAAACTAACGGATGGGTCAAAGTCTTCAGTGTAATGCGTCACCAATTCAACGCTAGGGTGCACACCGTTCAATTTAGAAACTTTTATCTTCGAAGATATCTTCTTGATAAATTGCATTCCACCTATCACATCACCATCTTCAACTTTATCGGACCATTGCATTCTGCTTCCTATTTCTGGAAAGCTAATGTTAATTTCCACTTTTATCTCCTGCCTTTCAGCCTATTTATGCTTCCACCAGGCGCACTCTTTACCCACGCCATCAGTTTTAAACACGGTATGCACTCGCGGGCCGGTCACCAGTTTGTCGCGCTGCTGATAACCAACGATGCCGAATGCGATCATATCGCCCACGCATGGCTTAACCTTCTCTTTGCCCCAGAACCTGTTTGACTCGGTACGATACCAGATGCGGACGATCGCATGCGCGTATGCCATCACATCTTCACGTGTGCCACCGAGCAGGCCAGCGTTAAGCATCAGCTCATTACGATGTGCGGCAATGAACTCAGCATAAGGCCGCTCCGGGTGATTGGTAGTGGCCCATGCGTCAGCGTAGGTCTTTGGCTCCGAACCGACATACAGTCGGCCAGGCTCCATCTCTTCCCAAGGCTCGAGCAGCATTTCGACGTCAGTGCCATCGGTACACCAGACGAACCGGTATTCAGGATGCTCGCGAAGGTACTGGTAAATATGCAGCCAGCGCCGGAAGTAGACGTTCATCGCCACATCAGGCACCCGGTGGATGGTTGCCCCGTTCGGTGCTGTAGGGAGTTCGTCAGCCAGCACAACAGCATCAGCGCCTTTAATTGACGTGGCCCACTTTCTCAGCAGGTCAGATAATGGAGTCAGTTTGGTACCGCGCTGTGGGTCAGGCTGGCTGGTCAGCAGTGTCGTGATAACCACGTTGCGCTGGCTTCGATACTCAGCATATCCGGCGTATCCGCTGTCTCGGCGCTCGTTATGAATCGTCACGTTGCGCTTAACCAGCGCTTCACGGTCAGGCTTCGGTACTGAACGGTCCACCGCTTCATGTTCGTCCAGCGAGTAAATCAGCTTTTCGGAGCCAGCAACGTCAGCGAACGCCCAGCTGGTTAACCCGGCGTTATGAATGCGTAGCGCCAGGTCAGAGTGTTCGTACATGCCGCGCCCGTAAACCGGGTCGAAGCCGCCAACCTTCTCAATCGCTGAGCGGTGGTAGTAAAGCATCACGCCTCGCTGTCCGGTGTAAGCGATGTGCTTATCGTCCTGGTACAGTACGGCGAGGTCTTTAAGCTTACGTGGGCCAGCCAGGTCAAGGAACTGGTAAGCGAGGTGCGGCTCGGGTGAATCGATGTAAGGCTGTTCCCATCCACCAGCTATAGGCCATGCGTCATCGTCCCACAAAAAAAGATGCTCACATCCGGCATCAATCAGCGCCTCAATACTGGCGTTCTTCGATGCGACAATGCCACGTGACATGTCACAGCGAATCAGCCGTACACCATCAGGGACGGAAACAGGCTTTGCTGAACCATCATCGATAACAACCACCAGCGCACCGGGCGGTAAATAACGGAGCTGATGCTCCAGCGCTTTATCCAGCACTGCCTGACGATTATGGGTGGTCACGGCAATTCCAATACGATTAGACTTTGCAGAGGGGGAATAATTGATCCCATTTATGGTTACTTTTAAAGAGGACATCTTAGCCTCCTTGCTTTTGCTTCCTCAGCCTGACATTTCCTGCACACCCTCTGCAATCCATACTTACCCTGCCTCAATCTAGTATTACTGAATGAGAACTCATGACCTCGTTTGCAATGTGTTTTTCTGGCGTTTTCTGCGCTCGGCCCGATGCCACGCAAAGTATTTTCACGAGGTGTCACTGGCTCAAGGTGATCAGGGTTACAGCACTTCCTGTTTCTGCAGAGATGATCTAGATGAAATCCATCAGGGATTTTTCGTCCTGATAATACAAATGCGAAATGATGAGCTGAATCGGTCATGAGCTTTCCGCGCTCTTTCCATGTCCAGTTACCGTAACCAAAGGGGGTAATTGCTCCCTTCCAAACCCAACAATCTTGATTCTTATCGACTCTTTTCCAAAATCTGTCTTCAACGCTGGCTTTTGGTAACAGGTCAGCCCTTCCGTATTGCTTAATTCGCAAATAGTGTACCTGGCAATACCCGCGTGCTTGATGCTTGCTTTCGCAGCCATCTATTTTGCATTGAGCCTTTTCGCCGCTAGGTCTATCTGCTAAACCCCCTGATGAATACTGATTCATATGCTTTTCCTTTCGGTGGTGAGCCTAAGTTCACGCGGATAAAAGCAGCCCACAGAGTGAAAGCATTACTGCTTACCCCATAGGCTCACCCCGCAAGGCTCTGTGGTTTGTTGCCCCGTGACGGGCATGTCGATTTTTTTCTGGAGGGAACTAATTTAATGAAAAATTGGCCGGGTATTTTAAGAACGCCAGCCAATGTTGGACCGTTGCTGTGCAGCAGGTGCATATGGCACGCCGTCGATGACCACTTCCATCTTCACCTCGATAATTAACGACTATACAGCAGGCCGCCAGGCAGTAATTCTTTGCGAATCCGGTCAGAGATTACAGAGCTGACCACTTCAGCAAGCCGAGAACCTTCCTTTTCTTTGCTGTTGGCCTTTTCAACGTCCATGGATGGAGACAATTCGCCTTCCTCAAACCAGCGATCAGCAGCGCGTCCGTCAGCAGTCTGGTAATGAATAAAATACTGATTTGGCCCTGCATTGTATTCAGCTCGCGCCTTTACATTTCCCTGTTCGCCACTAATGGTGGCGTGAACGACCTGACCAATTTGATATTTAAAACCCATTAAATTTTCCTCAACAAAACAGCAATAAAAAGCCCCGCTAGTGCGAGGCTCTGGTTTTATCTGCTTCTCTGATGTCCGTGAATTGGCCGTTCCCGATGTCGATGACTGTCAGTAGCTGATTAATCCACAGCACCGCCTGGCAGTAAGTCAGGGTGCCGGGGGCAGTGGTACCAGCATTGGCTTCATCAACGAGGCCGGGATAGGCGTGCATTGCGCTGGCACGTAGACGATTCGTGTAGTCGAGCAACCGGCCAGCGATAGCAGCAGGCACAGGCAGAGCACAGGTCGGCTCACTCTTGAGGATGGTGCGATACTCAATTTCTTTCTCCTGCGCCTTGCCAGTCAGAGTGACAGCATATTGCTGCTGCCTGTCGGCTATCTCGTTGAAGCGGTTAAACTGGAATGCCTGGGTAGCGATCACAGCACCCTGCTGGTCGTTGTCGCGTTGCAGCTGCTGGTTGGCCGTGCGTTGGTCGCTGTATTGGCCGTGGTAGTAAACGGCCGCACCACCCAGCGCGATTAACAGCAGCAGGAATACAGCAGCGATAACTGCATTTATCCGGCTCATGACAGAATTACCGCAATGAAGAAGCACCAGTCCATGAAAAATTTTCTCAGTGAACGATCAATTAGCTATAATCCTTCCACCTCAAATGATTGAGGGACAAGGAGATGTTATGAAGAAATTGATTTTTCCATTACTGGTTTTACTCCCAATGACCAGTGCATTCGCACTAGATTGTAACAATGCCCAAACTCAACTTGACATGAATCAGTGCGCATCTGCTGAGTACAAAAAATCTGATAACGAGCTGAATAACACTTACCAGCAAGTGCTTAAGGCAACATCAGGGGAGCAAACAAATTTATTAAAAAAATCACAGAATAAGTGGATCGAATACCGCGACACTGACTGTAAATTCCAGACTTACTCCTCACGGGATGGGTCTATCAACTCGATGAATGTAAGTCACTGCCTTACTGGAAAAACGGAACAACGGACCAAAGAACTTAAAGAGATGCTCAATTGCCCTGAAGGTGATGTCAGCTGCGCTCTATAAAATCTAGGGCGCTGAAATCAGCGCCCATTTATTCCCGATAAACACAGTTCTTGTTCTTTAGAAGCCCTTTTAATTAAACCAGGTAACTTTCTTCCCCCACCCCAAACCCAGCGGGTAAACTGATAGCACGCCGCTTTTACGTCACCGCTTCGAAAGAGGTAGAACATAGTTGAGCTGCGCATATTGCCACATCCTGCGCGAAACGTTACTGATACAGCCGCACTGAAAGTATCATCGGACAGTTTCTTCCAGTTGGCATAACGATTAACGCAAGATTCAGCATCGAGAATATTTTTTTCCCATTCTAACGCGATCAACTGGTCATTCTTGATGGTACCGGGCTTTACATCGTGCGTGTTGCCCATGCCATCCGTCAGCACACCTGCAGGACATACATAGGGGTCCCGGCGGCAGGATTCAGCGTTACCGATCAGCTCTAGTCCGCGATCGCTCGTTCGCACATGGCCTGCACTTAAAACTAGAGCGATGATGGTCCCGACAGAGCAAACTATTCCACCAGCGGAACCGGCTTTTCTAATCAGTTGAGACATAAATTTCCATCCGTTTCACATCCTCAGTAACCACCCTGGCAGTTGCTGGCCTTTCGTCACCCGCCAGTCGCAGCACCGAACATTCAACCTCTCAAATCCTCATCAAATTCAGCATTCAAGCCTCAGCCTTATCTGCCGCCTCTGAAATAACCTCAACCGCGCTGGGGCGGTCCTCTAAAGGCTTTTTCTTAACGTCAGCGATGTAGTCTTCCATGATTCTTGTGCGGCGCTGGTCTTCTCTGCGTGCGGCGCGGGCATCTATGCGGCCATTGATGTACGAGGCCAGTGAAATCACCACGCCTATAAAACCAAAAATGAAATAGACCAGATCCTGAGTCGTCCATCCCAGTACGCCAGCAATGGTCGCAAGCCACGCAAAAAACTGGGTGACGATGTTTCCAGGTTGTTGTTCCATTTTCATATGCTCACCTCGGCGGTTGCCGCTGGTGCCGTGTGTGGGAGAGGTAAATGAAAAAGGCCCACCGTAGTGAGCCTTAAAATTGGTGCCAGATAGCTTCTGGCTGGTCATATCCATTTCTGTTATCGTTAAATCGCCAAAAATAACCTTACAGATATGGAGTATTTAATGGGCGATACTGTCAGCTTTAAATGCCCTGGCTGCAGCCATGACCTTGTCGTAAGCAGTCCCACTGAAATCAGCGACACAAACGATATCGAAGGAACCACCTGCAGCAACTGCGGGCGTACCATTCACAAGGATGATATTGTCGACCAAGTCAGACAACATGCTGCCGAACTGGTCAGGTATATGCTCGGGAAGCACTTCAAGTAATGCCTGCAGTTTTCTCTCAATGCCGCTGGTGTCGGCCTTAATTGATGCCAGCATTTGACTATGCTCCTATGAATGAAAAAGGCCGCCCAGTGGCGACCTATGAATTATGTGTGGCGGCCGGCGCTGATCTCCGGCTTTCTCTGGCATGTTGTGCCCCAAGACTTTCCTCCAGAGATAGCGCAGTCCTCATTAAGGGGGTGCCGTCTCTAGCGCATCAGCCTGCGCATTCACCACATCGATAACCCCACTGGTTGCATTTAAGCCAAGACCCATCGGGAAGTGGGTTTATCGATGTGTGCCGGGGTCAATACTTGAGAATATCTAGCCACTAGGAACATCAAATGATTTTCGAACGCAACTTATTAAATCATTAAAATCATTCAGCACTCTGCTTCTTCCAAACTCAATATTTTTCCCAGTTCTGTAGGTGCATTTGCCATTGCGTTGGTTGCATAAAACGACCCCCTTCTTCACCAGGGTTCTTAACGCATTAGATGTCTGATGCACCTTCAAACCGGTCCCGCTGGCAATCTGACGGGCGCTGCGGTCAGGGTTTTCTCCAATCCAAGCGAGCACGGTATCCATAAAACACTCTTTGCTCATATGAAACCTCCCAGAAAAAAACTCAAGTATATCTAATAGGAAGATTCCTGCAACTAACACAAAAAGTGTCATGCTGGTACTGCGGCCCATCGGAGAGATAAACGGCTTGCTCGCTATCCAGAGGGTGAGATAAAACACCAAATGGAAATCTCTAAATCCTGGTGCAGACTGATGTCGTTATACCCACTGTGTAAATATCAGGATTCCATCGTGGTCCTGTTGTCACTAATCTGATGCTCAGTCGCGGCCACGTACAAACCCAATATTATAACCCAGCCCAAAGCACGACACGGCCAGTGAAATGTAAGGGATAAGCTCGTTGATTAATGCAGACATGGAAATTACCTCATGGATTTCAAAAGCTTCATCATCGGTATAGCAATTCCTGTTTTGGCTATCATTGTTCCGATTTTCATAAGCAGGCTCAGTGACAAAAGGAAAGCCTACCGGGCTGCCGCCGCGCCGATTTTAGAAAAACTACTTATGGAGGTATCCGCCATTAAATCTGACTCATACCCTTTCCAGACCATCCGCGAAGTGGATATACATCACCTTTGTGCGCGTGCAGGACCCCGTAAAAGGAAGAGTCTCATGAAAGCGTATGCTCAGTATCTTGAAGGGCACAAAATTGCCAAAACAGTGCATTGGGATGATGAAAGTCTATCTAACAGCGTTTTCTTCCCGGCGAGCTTTTACGTCAAAAACCCTGAAGAAGTGCTCTCCAAAATGAATCATCTGGTTAAAGAGCTTTCTTGACATCCAAAAGGCAAATCAGTTGGTCGCACCTTAATCACCCCATCAAAAAGGAAAAGGGAAATCAGCATGTCCGATTACCATAATCTGCTTTTTTCAATACGTTCCAGGATCTGTGATAACCGCAACATGTCTCACTCTGCTTACTACGCAGGTAGCCAGCAGGACAATCAGATAAGAAACCGAACGGCAGCGGTATTTATCTTGGAAATGGTCCTTCATAGACACCGAGTGAAATATGGGACCATCTTTAATCCACTCGAAGGAAAAGCCGCATTAAACCACCTGATCTTTGTCAAAACTAAGTGGCTTCCTGAAGATATAAGATTACTTTCTTTCGAAGATGCTTTATTCGTCATACAGGATGAGCTGAGGATTGATAACATCAACAAAGATGCTCAGGTGGCGTTGAGCGCTTTTAATCTGCCTACGTACTCTTATCGCTTTGATGATTTTCCAGAAGCGGATTGGGACCACAAGGAAAACTCAACGTTCCTTCAAAACCTGATGATGAAAGACGCTCAAGCGTAGACTCCACCTGTTCGAGCTGTTCATAAAGGGCGGCTCGCTCTTTGCAGAGGCGATTAAAATGCGCCACGTGCAACTTTTGCTGATTTAGCCATTCCTCAAGCTGCAACGGGTTCATGCCGGGATTATAGAAATAGGGCTGTTGCTTTTCGCTAGGCATAACTGCACTCCAGAAAGCAAAAAACCCCGCCGGAGCGAGGTTTAGATGATTAAGCTGAGTGACGTAGTAACCACTCTTATCAGATTAATTGCGATTTTGTCATGACACAACTAATTTGAGCTTTGGTGGCAAAATATTTTCTTTTTGGCACTCTCTGTCCATTTCCAGTTTGATGTCGAGAGCACATAACCCCCCCTGAATGAATGCTTCACCTTGCTGGATACGCACTGATACAGTGTTGTAGGAAATCCCAAGCACTTTCTCCAGCGCCCTGAGCGTCATTCCATCGATATAGTATTTCTCGATTATTGCGCACAAATATTCATCGTGCTTACTCAGGCGGATCATTGCCTCGTTGATAAACATCCCGTCATCATCACAGCACGATGGTCGCCCGGCCCTGCTGGCAGGGAGGAGACGAGATAATCCAGCAGCAGTGCGCGGATAGCCGATATTGGTATCTCCACTAGCCGCCCATGCGCCCCAGCGCTCAAGAACCATTGAAATGTCTCGCATTATGCCTCCACCTTTTTACTGAATGTGAGTTCCCGAACCTTCTCGCCCTTCTGAATCAAATCATTGAAATCGCCTGAGTCCGGCCAGCGCACGGTGATCTTCTCGATATCGTTTTTGGCCAACAGGTTTTTGTGGGCGCAGGCATATGCCGCTGCATGGCCTGTTGCGGAATGCGGATCCATATCCGTGAAAATAACCAGATGCTTAACTCCAGCTGGCGCGATAAATTTCGCCATAAAGTTGGAGTTGATAACTGACCAGGTATTAACGTGATAGAGCTGCTTACATGAAAGCGCAGTTTCAATTCCCTCAGCGATTCCTAGCGTTGATGCAACAGGGAAAAGACGTATTGCGACTGAAGTCGCATACTCCAGAAAATTATCGTCCTGAAGTTTTTTTTGCTTTTTTGCCATATCAACATCTGCTTTCCGATCGCCGCTGAGTAAGGTCCTGTGCAGGTAGCAGAGATTGGCCTTATTATCCGTTACCATTGACCAGATTGCCTGATACACGCCGCCGCCATTAACTGACTGCCTGTCGCAATAACGGGCGGACTCCATCGATGGCAAAGAAAATATGCCTCTGCTATTGAGATATGCCTGTGCCGGTGTGTCGCGCAGGCCATTCATGCCTGAAAACTTTCGCAGAACGGCATCACGAACCTGATCCACCGTGGCAGCCTGCCGTTGTTTTAGTTGTTCATCGTTATCGCGCTTCCACACGTTGCCGATAATCTGATCTACTTCAGTAAACAGTTCGCCAATGGTCTTCTGTTGAGTTAGCTCAAGAAGCTTCCAGCCATCACCACTGCCACAACTGCAAATCCATGTGCCTCTGCCCTCTTTGTCATCACAACGATATTTACCCTTTCGCCCACAAACCGGGCACTCTTTCGCCCAGTGCTTCAGTCCCGTAACCGGAGGAAGCCCAAGAGCTTTAAAAATCTGCGGCCACTTGCCAAGTGCCGCCTCAACCGTTTTCATCAGGCAGCACCTCTTGACTTACTGAATGCGATAAATTTTGATTTGATATAGCCCCAGACCTCTGGACCTGTTTCCAGAGGAATATCTGATAGCCCATTTGGCCATTCTCCGAACTTATCCCTGAAAGTATGAGCGCACCATCCATCAGATAAATTCTTACCACCACTAAGTGCGCGGTAGCGCTGGTACCCCTTGATCTGACTCCACCATGACTGCTTATCCTTGCGGCTATAGGTTCTGACATTCCCCTTTAGGCGGTGCAGTTTGCGGGTAGTGTCCGTTTCTACGTTCTCTCCACCTACAGGCTTGAATCCACACTTCGGGCATACATATACCCCAGCAGGCTTCATGAAATGGCACTGCGAACACTCTTTGGGTTTCTTCTCGATCTTCTCAGGTTCGCTACTACCTGCAGCTGATTTCATGCCGTCACTTTTGCCGCTCAAGTCGTCATACTCGATGTCATCCGGGTAGCCCAGGCGGTGTATGCTACCGCTGTGATCAAAAATCAGACAATGGTCTTTCCCTGGTGCCGTGCGGAGTCCGCGACCCAACACCTGAATCCAGCGCATTTCTGATTTTGTTGGACGGGCATAGATGATGCACCGTACATCGCTGTCAAAGCCTGCGGTCAGCACACCAACGTTAACGATTATCTTCGTTACGCCCTGTTCGAAGCGATGAATAATCATTCGACGTTCATCTGGCGGAGTGGCATCAATCATGATCTCCGCCGCCACTCCAGCACGGTTAAACTCAGTCGTTATGAACCCGGCATGAGACTGGTTGACACAGAAGCAAACAGTTGGCCGGTCCTCGCCGTTCTGCAGCCAGTTGCTGACGATATCGCCCACCAAAGCGGCATCACCCATAATCTCGGCCAACTGGTCTTCGTTGTAGTCGCGTCCAAATCCCGACAGGCTGGAAGTTTTTACCCCTTTCAAGTCAGGTGTAGTCGGCGCGTAAAATTCGTAGGGACTAAGGTCACCAATGCTTATCAGCTCTTTCATCGTGGTGGGTTTGATGAGGCGCTCGTAATACTGGCCCATCCACGGCGAGAAAGGCGTTCCAGACAGCCCGACAACACGAATGTCGCGGTCGCGGATAATCTCAAGCAAGGCACGACGCTTCATGTGAGCTTCATCGACAATGAGTAGGTCGATGTTGTCAGGAAACTCCCTGCGGATCAGTGTGTCTGCTGAAGCAATCTGAATTAGTCGGCTCTGATCGTGAGGCTGGTAATCGCGCCAGACATAGCTGATTTGCTCCTCTGGCAAACCGTACTGTATAAACCGCTGAGCAGTCTGGTGAACCAGCGTTAGGTATGGCGCAACGAACATGGTGCGCTTACCGCTCTCCATCGCCTTATCTGCCAGATAGGCTGAGATGAACGTCTTGCCATAGCCCACTGGTGCGTAGAGCAGGAATGTGCGATAGTTATTCCAGTCATCGCGCAGCATCTGCAGCCCGGTGATTTGCTTGGTCTTTGGTTTGAGATTCAGCATGCTTTAGGTCCTTTTGATTTACGGGCTGAAACCTCCCTCAAGGTTTCATGCCCTTCAATTTCCCCAGTTTCCATATTCAGTACGCCTCTGATATCAGTGATGTTAATCACCTGAGCTGCCTTAGAACCCATCGTGTAGTAACTGGCTTTAACAATGTTCCAGCTGCGACCGCCCCATACAAACTCAGGGTTGATGGCATATATCCCTCCCCGCTTGTATTTAATTAATCCGATCTCGATCAACTCTTTGTTTGCCCTCTGAATACTTCTGTCAGTCAGCCCCAGCGCATCAGTGATAGAGTTTTCCGGGGCAACGTAACTGCCCAGCCTCCAGTCCGCCCTTTCAACCAACAGACCGAAGAGTCGAACCGCAGCCGGGGAAACCTTCGATAAACGCTCGAATAAAACCCGGTTATTAAACATTCGACAGAATCTGGTCATAACTCACCGTAACCCATTGATTTATAACAATACGACAAACCCTGTTATGTAAAGCGACAAACCCTGTCGTTTTCATGTTAGTTAAGATGTTGTTTTTTATAGATAAGTTAAGTTGCCCTCTCCTTATCCTTAGGTGGAGTGCTCGAAGACTCGATCCGCCGTTGACCTTGAATTTGATGTTTTTAGGTTTTGACCGAGTGCAAACCTCACTATTTTTGCCTTGCCAGTAACACAGGCCCTCGATGGTGTTCGCTGTCAGTCCGTACATCACCACCACCCCTGTGCCAGCTGATCCTCTCCGATCTGCTCAGCAACTACCGGCTTGGCGTGGTCACTGGCAAGAGTGGGTTTTTCAGTCAGCCCCATAGCTGCATTCTGATAGCGGGTCACATACAGGCGCAGGCGCGTATTAGCCTCACGGCGTCCGGCGTTCTGCTGACGGTATGGCATAGGTTCAGCATCGAATGATGCCCAGTAGACTTCTGCATACTGACTCGCCACGCGGTGACGCATGGACACGGGCAAGCTGTTAAGCTGCTCCTGAATCCATTTGCCATCCTCTGGAACGAATGCAGCAGGCATAATCGTTGTGACCTGTTCAAGCTGCATGGTCTGAATCCGTCACGCGCCGGGTAGATTTCTGCTTTGCTGGAAAGGGCTTAGTTTCAAAGGCAGCGATATGCCCCTCTTCAATCTGAACAAAAATGCTACGTCCAGACCTCAATGCCTTGCTTATTGCAATCTGGGTTACACCCAGCCTCTGGCCTGCTCTTACCTGGCCGATTTCTGAAACGTAGTCTTTGAGCGATAAGGTCATCATGTCTGCGCCTACTTTTTAGTATCATAAGTACTATAAGAGATAGTACTATCAGTAGGAGACATTTTCAAACCAAAGGTATTAAAATAAACTATGAAAACGACAAAGCTCCTGACGACAGAACAGCTTGAAGACGCCAAACGCCTTAAAGCTCTGTATGAGTCCAAGAAAAAAAATCTTGGTATTACTCAGCAGCACATTGCTGATGAGATGAACATTACCCAAAGTGCTGTTGGGCACTATCTGAATGGACGCAATGCTTTAAACATCAGCTCAGCAGTGATGTTTTCAAAAGTTCTGGATGTTGAAGTGGAGGAATTTAGCCCAAAATTAGCCAAGGAACTCAATCAGATGCATGCATATGCTAAAAATGTTGAGTTCCTTTCTATGCCTAAAAAAAGTACATCCTATCCTATGATAAGTTGGGTCAGCGCCGGGAATTGGACAGAGGCGCTTGAGCCGTCCGATCCAAAAGACATTGATGAATGGCTAGATTCAGACGCCCATGTCGAGGGGGATGGATTCTGGCTTCGTGTACAGGGTGACTCAATGACATCTCAGAGCGGCATAAGCATCCCTGAAGGCATGGCGATCTTAGTAGACACAGGTAAAGAGCCTAAGAATGGTAGCTTAGTTGTGGCCAAACTTGATGACACGAACGAGGCTACTTTCAAAAAATATGTTATTGATAGTGGTAGGAAATTTTTAAAACCACTTAACCCTAGCTACCCGCTACTACCCATAAACGGTAACTGCAGAATTGTTGGTGTAGTCGTAGAAGCAAAATACCGGTTCGTCTGATCTCCCACCTTCTAAAGCCGGTCCCCGGCTTTTTTTCATAAAAATTCCATTCTAAATCAATACCTAATACCTCCGGTTATTAATAATTTCCTGATTTAGTATTGCAAATACTAAAACCTCAAGTACTATTAACTCATCGGCAGACAATGGAGCCAGTGAGATGAGCACTAACAAATTTTATCAAGTAGTAGACATTCCCGATGCACGGTATTCACATAATGAAACTATTAATTATGGCGATTTAGCATGTGACTGTGAAACTAAGACAACCTCAATCCTTGAAGCTATAAATTTTATCAGTCTTTCACTGTCAACAAAATCTGAGAGTGATAAAGCCGAACTTTCAGAAATAGGTTACCTAACATGCATTATCGCTGATCTTGCTGAATTAGGCATAGCTACAAATAAAATTTCTTCTTCTGCCTATTACTCTTCAGGCTATCTGGATGGCAAAAATGACAACTGAAATTACATCACAACAAGCTGAAGAGATGGCATTCCAGGCTGAGATTATTTGCAGCCTATTGGAAGACACTCAAAATAGAATGACGGATTCTGAAGTTTCAGCCATAGCATCCTTGCTTAAAAAATTAACAGGAAATGTAGCCGCGTTTTTAATAGAAACAAACTCAGCAACCAAATAGTAAACATTTAATAAAGATAATTACAGCCTAACCGCTGGGTATAACTGCATCTAAATTTACTATTGGAGTTAAGTATGTCCTTTATCAAAGACAAAAATAAATATCGTCAGGTGCTATTACTTCGCGATGCGGGCCTGTGGGTACTGGCTGAATTATATCTTCGTGCTGCGTATGGGGTGAAGTGATGAACGAGAAGTTAGATATTTTGCAAGTTTTAAATGCGGCATCCTCAGCAAGGCAGCTTAACGCTTTACTTCAAAATATTTTCGAACATGGAACCGAAGGATGCACTGCCGATGATGAGCTTATCGGACTTGCATACGACATCTGCGGAAAGGTTTGTCAATTCTTGGATAGGCTTGAAGAGCAGGAAGACAAATGACGAAAATAATTGAACGCAACCGCACCCGACTGGTGAATATTTACCTCGCAGATCTGGTTAGAAAGACCGGGAGTATGTCGGCAGTAGCTGAACTACCTGATGGTTCGCTAACCACTGTCGCCTTAGATGCCGAAATAGTCACTAAGGCGCTTCATAAACTTTTCGAGTCGGCTGTTCGCCGGGTTTCATCAGCTACTGCTGCTGACTCAGAAATAGCTGAAACGTATAGCGAGTGCGTGAAAATTAAAACCGGGAAACTCTCAGCTTTTGGTGAGGGCTTTATGGGCGCACTTATTTCTAATCTTGTAGAGCAGGCTTTCGCAGGGAGAAAAGAAAATGCTTAAGGTAATAAAAGAAGACGCGATTGACGAATGCTTCCGCATTGTGCAATCACCTGTATTTGTCGTGGCCCGTCACGGATGGTCAAAGCGCTGCCTTAGCCGCAGTGCTGCGATTAACAATCTTGCGCATTACATGGTGACTAAAGTTTTTCACAGCCTTGCCATTGAGACTAATCACCCGATGTATGACGCGGACGCCCGGCCAATTATTCACAGTGTTGGTCAGCATACTCAGCAATATTTATTTGCTCATGACCGCACCGCCCGGCGCGTTCGCCTGATTTTGGCTAAAAAGCGCAAACAGAAAGAATGGGAGCGCAGGCACGAAGCGCTCAAAAAGCAGTATGCCGAATTACTCAGCAACAAACCATTTTGAGGAAGTGAATGATGAAAGACGAACTTATGCAGGTCTGGTATCGCGTCACCTTCATGGTTACCGACCATTTGGGAGAGCGCTGTGAGTATTCCATTTTTTGCCAAGGCAGCAGCGAGACAGGAACAGCGGTTTCGGCGGTAGTGGGGATCCTTAACAGCAAAGAGGAATTTTCCTCACCAACGTTCAAATCCATACGTATTGCTACGTACCACGAAGCTGAGCAATTCGAAGCCGAGCTGGATGAACTGGCCGATCAGGATGCAAAGAAACTGGAGGAAGAAGGCGATGAGTAATCCAATTAGCACGACAAACAAAGCAGATCTGGAAGTTATTAACGGCCAGCCAATGATGGGAAGCAAAGCTATCTCAAGCATGACGGGCAAAGACCACAGCAGCATCGTCGTACGCGATATCAAAAATATGCTTAACCAACTTGGCATCTATCCTGCAAATCCGCAAGATACTGAAAATCAATCATTTTTCTTTAAAATGAAAGCACACAATGGCCGACAGGTTGTCGATGAAATCTTTCTTGATCAGGACCTTTCTACAACGCTTGTTACCGGGTACAGCGTTCATGATCGCTATAAAATCATTAAGCGTTGGGGAGAACTTGAATCAGGTAAAGTAATGCCGCTGGTTGCAACACAGGCACCTGATATGATTTCGCTTGCCCGCGTCGTAGCTGAAGCCACTGCGTCAGCAACATTGAAAGCGGTTATGGACTGTGCGAATCCACACGCCTCACTCAGTAAAGGAAGTCACAATAGCGCTAGTGAGGCCAAACCTCTCTCATCCCCTTTGGATGGGGTATTTAATGATATTCATGAATGGTTTGCCCATAACCCCGATTCGCAAGCAGCACCGGTAGCTAATGAATTAGTTCCGGTTCACAAAGTTTCATGGGAGACCGGTCTTTCTGATGCCAGTTGCCGCCGTCTGGTGACATTCGCAAACCTTCCTACGGGCTATATAGAAGGCGTACGCGGCATCTGCGTAAAGCGCGAGGCATTTATCAGCGCGTTTCAGGTTCTGCTTGAAGATTCCAGCCCTCCATCTGGTAAGCGCAAGCGCTGGCAACACCCTGAGTTTGGCGGGTTTGAGCTTCGTAAACCATTTGGAGCGCAAGAAGCCTGGGCAGGACGTGATGAGCAATAAATTCAAGTTGCCACTTCAGGCCTTGCAGGAGCGCCACCAGCAGGCGCTTACATGGGTTGCCGATGCGTACCTGTTCCATTTGGTCAGATTGCACCGCCGCCCGGTATACCGTCATCAGTATGGGGACATATCTCTGAATCAGCCTTCTGTTCAGGGTTTTATCGATTCATATCTGGCAGACAAAGGCTGGAGCATTGAGAAACGCTGGTATCGATATATGCGAATTCTCGACCTGATTAAGTATATGGAAAGGGAAAATTCGGATTTTATCGACTGGGGAACAGTGCCGAAGCTCAAATCGAGGGGAGTAAAGTGGCTGAATGCGTGCTTCCAGCAGCTTGGCGAAATGGTCAATGAAATGGGCGGCTGGGAGGCATACATCAAATCGCGGGAGGTTTCGGACAATGAAAAAAATAGCTGAACTGGTCATGTTCACCCTGTTCTTCTCGTCGGTGGGCGGCTTTGGGATAGCCGCTGGTTTCTTCAGCTTTTTGGGCTTTGCACATCTGCTATCGGAGATGACCGGATGAAGAATATTCAACTAGAAAATGGGCGCATCAATCTCGAAGGGCTGGAAGGTATTGCCGATCACCTCAAAGCCCTGGCTATCACTAACAAAACTCTGGATGGAATTAAGTCCAGCCTTCAGGCAGCGGAAGATAAAAGCAGTGACTGGTATCGCCGGTCCACCCTCGCCCATAAGTCCTGGTTCTGGATGAGGAACCGAATTTGCGAACGTCTTGCCACGCTTCGCCGGGAAGAAAAGGAAATGAACCGGATGAGAATGCGTTTTGAGGATGAAGAATTGCTGAAGTTACTCCGGGGACAGGTTGCAAGCAGTGATCTGAAAGCGTTCATTCATCTTGCGCGGGCAAAGGCAGAATCCCGCCTTCAGGACGAACTAAGTAAAGCCGGAGGTACAGATGCCAATGCTTAAGCGAGTATCAAAGGACAGGCTGGTAGACATCAACGACACGCTGGTGAAGGCCAGCGTCAATATCGATGACGGGTGTGATTACACTCAGCGGATAATCTGGGGCATGAACAACAAGCGCTTCATGCGCAACGGTGAGGTAGCTCCGAAACCGGAGGCTCCTCAGGTTGCCCCGGTAAAGATCGAGGCCAAGAAGAAATCACGTAAGCGCGGTTACAAAGTGGTTCAGAAAGCGATAGGAGCGGTGTGATGGCTACTAATCGAGAACTGGCGCTGCTGGAGAAGGCATTCGTCGCTGAGATTGAGTATGCGCTGGAACGCAAGGAGAAATTCTGCCTGCCTTTTATGCAGACGAAATCTAGGAAACTGGCCGAAAAGATGGTCGAGGATGGTCTGCTGCAGCATGCGGAAATGACGGTTGGTGGGATTCACTTTAAGGGTTATGCGCAGACCTATTACGGAAACATGCTCTACTGCATGACCTGCACAGACGTTGGTTTGGAGGTGGAAGATGCAAAATGACTATATGACAGAAGCAGAGGTAATGCAGGAAATTGGTAAGGCCAGAACTGCGCTGTGGCGACTGCGAAAGAACCACGGCTTCCCTGCCCCTGTTCTTACTCACCCTGCGCGATACAGTCGCAGGGCTGTTAAAAAGTGGGTAGATGATGGCGGTGTCAACCGAGCTGTTTAACGTGCCACAGGACTTTATCAGCGTAAAGCTCATAGGCTTTGCGCTGCTCCTCAAGCCAGTCATGTTTGTTATAAACCGCCATTACCCCGCCCAGCTCATGCCCCAGCATCTTTTCGGTGACGTGGGGCATGATACCTTCGCCTGATAAGTTGGTAACCAGTGAGCGCCTGAAATCATGAGTGCGCCATTCGGGGATATCTATCTTCGTGCGCAGGTTTTTCATGTACAGATTTGCGGAGGATCGGTCGATCGCTTTGTCCAGTTCCTGTCCGGGGAACATTACCGGGGTTTTCATCGCAAGTAGCCTTTCAACATATGGCTTCATCTGCTCAAATATAGGGCGGCGGATAACATTCCCCATCTTCGAATGGGCGACAGGTGTAGTCCATATGAAGTCTTCAGTGTTGAACTCAGCAGGGGTTGAGAGCCGAAGTTCTGACAATCTGGCTCCCCACAGCAGCAGCATCTGATGCAGCAGCTTGTTAGATGAAAACACCTTGTTATTTTCCAGCGCCAGCCACACTTTCGCCAGCTCTGTGTAAGTCAACACGCGCACGCCAACATCTGGCTTCTTGCCAATATTTTTAACGCTGAGTTTGATGACTTCACATGATGGAATGAGCTGCCGGCTGATGCACCAGTTCATTACAGAACGCAGCTGCAGCAGAAGCACTCTCGCTTTCTTCTTATTCTGGCTCTCCTGCTTATCGAAGAACTGGACCCACAGGGATACTGGTACGCTAGCGACCGGGACATCGCGGAATTGTGTGTACATGGTGTTGTACACGACTGACTTGTACAGGATGCGGGTATTCTCTTTCAGCCCGGTCACATACTTTTCCCACCACTGGTCGAGGCATTGCTGAAGAGTCAATTCACCCGAGCTGCTGGCAAAATAGGTTTTTGGGTTTACCCCCTTCGTGTACAATGCGCGCATCTCGCCAACGGCGATCCGGGCATCCTTTAGCGAAGTAGAGGGGTAGCGGCCAACGGTTATGCGAACGGGGCTTCCATTCCAGCGGTATCGATACTGGAAGGTTATGGTCCCAGTTGGCGTTATGCGGACACTTAACCCGTCCCCATCGGTCACTTCAGGTGGGCCAGAGTATGATTTTCCGTTTATGCTGCGAAGCTTTGTATCGCTGAGAGCCACTTTTAGTATCCTGTACACAACACTGAAATCTATTCTGTACTCAATGTGTACGCAATGGCAAGTGAACGAAGTGATAACAAGGTGAAACAACAAGGAACAAGCCGAACCAATGTGAGACGTAAGCCTTGTAAAAAACTGAAGAAATACGGTAAGATAGAAACACAGGCGAACATTTCGAAACGTAGCCGCTCAAAGTCTCCTTAGTTAAATGGATATAACGAGCCCCTCCTAAGGGCTAGTTGCAGGTTCGATTCCTGCAGGGGACACCATTTACACATCCCAGCACGTTTCAGAAAGTCTAAAAATCCTTTATAAACATAAGACTAACTCTCACCTGACGTCCAGCATCATCCCGCCAAATCTAATGGAATCTATGCACAGTTGTGTATATTATTGCGTATAACCCGGTTCGATCTTTTTTCTATACACATGCAGCTATCTGACATTCAAATTAAACGCGCTAAACCGCAGGAAAAACCCTACACTCTTAACGATGGCGCGGGCCTGTCGCTGCTTGTTGAGGTCAACGGTGCAAAGGGCTGGCGCTTTCGCTATCGCTTTATTGGCAAACCTAAGATGATCTCTTTTGGCGTTTACGGGGAAGTCTCCCTGGCTGAGGCACGCCGCAAGCGTGATGAGGCCCGTTCGATGCTGGCAAAAGGAATCAACCCCAGCGATGCCCGTAAAGCCGAGAAGATAGCGCTGCGATTCTCTCATGAGAACAATTTCGAGGCCGTGGCCAGAGAGTGGCACAGTTCCAAGCAAAGTACATGGTCTGGAGGCTACGCTAAAGAGGTTTTAGGCTGTCTGGAACGCGATATATTCCCTTATATCGGTCATCGCCCTGTCGATCAGATAGAGCCGCTGGAGTTACTTACGGTCCTGCAAAAAATTGAGAAGCGCGGGGCATTAGAGCAGGCCAGTAAGATCCGTCGTCGCTGCGGTGAAGTACTGCGCTATGCAGTCGTCACGGGCAGGGCAAAACATAATTTCGCACCCGATTTGGCCATCGCGTTAAACAAGCCAAAACAGAACCACTTCCCCTTTCTGACAGAGAAAGAAATCCCTGACTTTGTGAAAGCGCTGGATGGCTATCAGGGCAGCTTACTGACGAAATACGCCACCCAGCTACTCATGCTGACAGGCGTTCGTACAATTGAACTTAGAGCCGCAGAGTGGAGTGAGTTCGATTTGAAAAACGCACTGTGGGAAATCCCTAAAGAACGGATGAAGAAGCGCCGTTCTCACCTGGTACCGCTTTCAACACAGGCAGTTGAGATCCTCAAAAAGCTGAAGGTAATTTCTGGCAAATACCAGCTGGTGTTTCCGGGCAGGAATGACGTCAGGAAACCTATGAGCGATGCCAGTATCAATAAGGTGATCAAGATGCTGGGATATCATGGTCGGCTGACTGGCCACGGATTCAGGCATATGATGAGTACTATTTTGCATGAGCATGGCTTTGATAGCGCCTGGATAGAGATACAGCTTGCGCATGTTGATAAGAACTCTATTCGAGGGACTTATAATCATGCGCAATATTTAGAATCGCGTATAAAAATGTTACAGTGGTATGGTAATTATCTCATTCCTAAATTCAGATAGGGAATGCCCATAACTAAAAAATCCTTGAATTAATAATTTCAGTACTATTCTTCTTGTTCTTCTTGTTCTTCTTGTTCTTCTTGTTCTTCTTGTTCTTCTTGTTCTTCTTGTTCTTCAGTAGGAGAGCTTAAAAATATATCATTTAAAACTCTTGAATCCATCAACCTCATGTCATTAATAATATTCTGTATAACTGACTGTCTTACTCCAGAGAAAAAATCACCCCCACATAATTGTACAAGTAGATTTTTTGCATCATTTATTAATACCAATGGAGTGGCAAACATTGAATGTTGCTTGTCAAAGCAATATATTTTATATTCGTGATCGATATACTTACTCACAATAGTATCAAATCCAGCACCAGAAGCCGGTAAAACAGGTATTACATCATAGCCATAATCTGGTTCAATAAATGAATTTATCCTATAATTAACTAATTCTCTGTACTTCATAATCCAGTCAAGAACATGGGTATCATCGATTGAGTTTGAATTTATGATGGCTGAGTTTTCAAATAAAACTTTATATGCCCTGATTGTAGCTTTATGATCTCCTTTATTTTTGGAGTTTGATATTTTTTTTGGTTTTTCCCCTTCCATTAACTTCAAATAAAATATCTCACTTGTGCCATTTTTTAAAACTACATAGCCGGAGGATATCAAAATTACTCTAATCGTGTAAAAAATTGAATAATAAAGCTTCACAATAGCCCAAGAGGTATGTCCTTTAACAATTCCATATGTTGCCTCAAGAAAACTCAATGAAGCTTTATAAAATAAATCTTTAGCATCAACCTTAGACTTTTCGATAAAGATATTCAATTTATCATTTGTCAAAGTATATGCTAAGAAACTCTCTTTAAAGTCACTCAACTTCTCATGATCAGTACAATTTAACTCTGACTCAATAAACTTTTGGCATTGGAATCTATCAAAATTCATATTCATCCTGCGATGGCAAAGAGGATAAGACGTTTTCCTCAAGTAACTGTTTTACTTTTTTTCTTGCCGTTTTTCCATCATGATTTTTTAACTCATCCCAAGTAATGAGACTTGTTCCCTTTAATGCAATAATACCTTTTATGGTTTCAGTGGTGAATGATTTCTTTTCCACACATTTAGATATTAGATGCTCTGTCAAAAAGTCAATGGCGCCGCCAAATCCCGCAGCTTTTACAAATGGATTCTTTGTTTTACTAGTCCAGAGACCTTGTTCATCATAATAAAACTTAATGCTATTAAAATAATTCTCTAACAAATTTCTTTGATTATCATAAGTTTTTATTTTAAATTTTGAAAAAGTGCCACCTGGCTTTACATGTTCTTTTAAAGATTGAGTAAATGTTGACAATTCAATGCTACCGACTCCCCTAGGGTTACCTGGAAACTTTATTAATTTATAAAAGGGAGACTTAGGGCTTTCATTTAAATCCCTAGCAATATCTGTAATTCGGTTTATTGCATGAGTATCATCATCTTCTATCTCACCAAACAAATCGTACATTAGACTTTTGGGGACCGGTTTTTGCTCTGTATTAATGTTCAGGAAGATTCTAGCAGCTTCTTTTGTAGTTAGCCGCTGGCATAATGTCACTAGTATTTCATTCTCTCCAACAGACTCATCTTCAGCAATGGCTGCTTCAAAACCGGCCAAACGGTGTTGTCCGTCAATAACCTGAATTGAGTCAAAAACAATCGGTATTGTAATCTCATCACCTTCATGAGATATCTCAGAGTTTTTTTCTGTCCAGTTTAAAATAAAAGAACTAAAGAAAGTATTACCCTCTAATATATAGTCTTTAATAGATGAAATCCTTCTGCTATTCAAAACTCGTTGAACAGCACCTTCCTCCTTATCTTGTCCTCTTATAGCCACATAGTACATTGGCATTAAATCTTTTACTTTCATAGTAAACGTGAAAGCAGGAATCCCGCCGAACTCTGTTCGCAAGCAAACATATTTTAAATTACTCATATATTCCATTCCTTCATTATCGGTATATACCCTATCATATTAGGAGTGATGCCTAATTTCTACTTGAATTTTCAACTATTCTTCAAACTTTCTCTCACTCGATGCCCTCGCATCCTCACACTCAGCTATATCGCAAACAAAAGCATATCTTACCAAAACGGCACTACACCGCACCCGCCTGCCGTTTTCGGATCGGAAAAATTTTTCAGTTTAGATTTTCTTCAAATGGCATCGCCAACCTGTGCCAGCACTGGGCTTGTGAGAAGGAACCATGACTGAAAACATTGAAACAGTTTTCAGTTTTTTTCAGTTATGGGCTTAAAAATTTTAACCAGCTTGAATGTTAACGAGGGTAACCATCTGATTTTAATGAAGCAGGAAGGTTTTACGTCAAAACGATATCTTGAAAAGCATAAAACCACAGGAAACTGACAACTAAATTATTTATTACAAATCAGTAAGTTACGATAAAACCCTAAAAAATGTCGCTGAAATTGCTTTCAGCGACATGGTATGACTTACTGAGATGGCGGCCGCCGTGTATAGATTATTTTCGATACACTGGGCGGATGGTTAAACATGATTTTTTCTGCTTCAACTGCCCCTTGAAGCATGGCGATAATCATCTCTCTATCCTCAGGCTTCACAGCATCGACCAAAGCCTTGTAAAGATTTCCTCTACCCAGAGCGCTTGGGCTAATGGTATGTGAAAAGGTCTGGGTCATTACAAACGTATGCCCGCATTCCACATTACTGCAACAGCAGTATAGATCGGCAAGTTCTCGGTGTTTTCTATTAGTTTTGCGAATCGTTGCAGGTTCGCCACACTCAGTGCATTCAATCCTTTGTACTCTCATACTTTTGTACTCCTAAGAATTTGGCCCGCCAGAAATAAGCTCTCAATTTTTTAGGCTTGGCCTTTTCATTTCGACAGGTAACACCGGACACACTGGTAACATCATTGATTTTAATAGATATTATCTGTTACCACCCTAGCCAGCGTACTGGCTACAACTGGTAACAGCGTGCATTTGTTACCTCTGTAACCAGCCACCGTTTCAAAGTGGTAACAGCTTCAACCCGCATCAGCACTGCTTGTTACCTCTGTAACCAGTGTTACCTCTACCAAATAAGACTCGCGTAAAAGTCAATCAAGCTCACAGCTGCCCAATACACTGCTGTTGAACTGGTAGACCCGTTTAACCCCTATTTCTGGCAGGCGGGTAGTGACCTGTGTACGCCCTTCGCTTCCGGCTTCAAGCCACCCGCGACTGACGCATAATCGGGCCACCTTTCGGGCATCAAATCCTTTACAGATTTCTTTCCAGCCGGAGGGCAACACGTAAAAGGTGGTTGCTGGATCCTCACTATTGCTGCCTTTGTCCACCTTACGGAACCCCATCATGCTGATCGGGCGGCTACGTTCATCATGCCAGTCTGCAAAACGACTAAACTGGTTACGCGACATAAAATCACTGACCTGTTCCAGCGCTGCGGCATCTTCCTGGTTTGCGCTGTGACCACGGTCCATCATCCATGCCGCAAGACAGCGTTCAGCTGCCTGATACGCTTCACCTGCTTTCCAGCCAGTAATCCCGGCCTGAGTGGCCAGCTCTCCTGCCATCGCCACCAGAGCGAAGCGCGTTACCGCACGGCCAACCTGATTACCCGCATCCAACGGAGTCAAATTACGGGTGTACTCCTTCAGCAGTGCTTTTGCTTTGCCAGTGATGCCCTGGAGATCATCAGTCAGATAGCGCAGCCAGTCGCGAAATGGCATTCCGTGATACTGAATTACCGCCTGTTCAAGATGCT
>Ga0308167_1000517_pt1 | contig 64897 bp, 82 predicted proteins | sample PhyCR1_2_FD_202138 | JGI IMG/M metagenome (GOLD analysis project Ga0308167, IMG submission 202138) | Phyllosphere microbial communities from UC Gill Tract Community Farm, Albany, California, United States - DLSLRC.R1 | ecosystem: Host-associated > Plants > Phyllosphere > Unclassified | place... | reverse complement strand
TCGGGCCAGTGTCCGCCTGTGATATCACGCTCTCCTGCTTCGCATCGCGAGAGTTCCAGAATTTGTAAGGCAGAAAAATCTCAATAATGAAGCACATAAGAAACTTTTCTATCATCGCCCACATCGATAATTAACTGCCCGACAAGCTACGACAACCTCCGACAAAAATCCTCCTTCAAGCCGCACCCCCTCTGAACAAAACCAAAAGCACCTACGACAACCTACGTCACGATCCGACCACTTAAGCCATCGTTTTACTGTCCATCAGCGTGTCCATATTCTACTATTGGCCCGTTGCAGTGTGTCCATTATGGACACGGGGAGGCAAAAAACATGGCTATTTCAGATAGCTACCTCAAATCCTGCCTGAACAAAGAGCGGGAAAAGGTAGCGGAAAAAGCAGACCGTGATGGTCTGTGGGTGCGCGTGTCCGTAAAAGGGGCTGTCACCTTCTTCTATCGCTATCGGTTCCTGGGCAAACAGGACAAGATGACGATCGGCAGTTACCCGCAGCTGGGCCTAAAAGATGCCCGCGAAGAAGTCGAGAAGTGGGCCGCCGTTCTGGCCAAAGGTGACAACCCGAAAATCAAACGCGACCTGGAGCGTGGCAAGATCAGCACGCAGTTCACCTTCGAGCAGCTCTTTCGCGAGTGGTTCGCGATGGTGTGCATCCAGAAAGAGAGCTCACCGCTGATAATCCGGTCGTTCGAACTGCACGTTTTCCCGAAAGTCGGCAAGTACCCGGCGGCAGAACTGACGCTGCACAACTGGCTGACGCTGCTGGACCGCCTGTCGAAGGCATACAGCGAAATCACAAAGCGGGTGATCAGCAACGCAAAGCAGTGCTACAGCTGGGCCGTGAAGCGGCAGATCCTGACCATAAACCCACTTAGTGAGTTGACCGGCCGCGACTTCGGTATCAAAAAGGGTATCGGTAAAAGGGTGCTGGACCGGAAGGAAATTGCGATGGTCTGGATGGCGATCGACGACTCGAGGCTGATGGAAAGAAATAAACTGCTGCTGAAGCTGCTGTTGTTCTTTGCCTGCCGACTGTCGGAACTGCGCCTGGCGAAGGAGAGTGATTTTGATTTCGTTGAGGGGATTTGGACTGTGCCGCCTGAGAACCACAAAACTGGGCGCCAGACCGGGCAGCCGCTTCTGCGGCCAATAATCCCGGAGATGGTGCCGCTGATCCAGCGCGCGATGGAAATTTCGCCTGGAGAGTACGTCTTGTCTGGCCGAAAAGATGAGCCAATGCCTGAGGGCAACCACCTCAGCATCACCGCCAACCTGCGGCAGTTCATGCTCAAGGCCTACCAGGAGAACGTCCCGCACTTCACCGTTCACGACCTGCGGCGTACCGCGCGCACCAACTTCTCTGAACTGGCAGATCCAATCGTTGCAGAGAAGATGCTGGGCCACGCGCTGCCCGGCGTGCTGGGCGTGTACGACAAATATCAGTACATGGATGAAATGCGGGAGGCGTATGGGAAGTGGTGGGCGAGGTTGATGAGTATTATCGAGCCTGACGTGCTGGAGTTCACGCCGCGCAGTGCCGGGTGATGCGCCCGTACTGATCCCGCTGGAATTTACCGTGAATGTGCTGCAGCGCCTTTCTTTTAGGCTGCTGCACTTCTGCCTGCTGCCAGGCCAGCACCTTTGCGCGTAGCCACTTATTGGCGCGGCCGATGCAGTAATCATCCGGATCCGGGAATGGGTTGGCGCTGCTATCCCGTTTCCGGTACCGTTCGAGCGTCCGTGCTGATACGCACAGGTGCTCGCAGACCTCTTTTGTGTCCATCCAGCTCTGATTGTCTTTCATGCCACTTTCTCCTCTGTAATGCACATTTCTGGCAGGTTGGCGCGTACCAGCGCTTCAGCGAACGGCGGCGGTACGGCGTTGCCGCAGCGGGCAACCTGTTTGTCTTTTGCGTACTTATTGCCGCGATAATCCTGATCAATCACGTACCAGGCCGGGAAGCCCTGGGCGGCGTACAGCTCTTTCGGCTGCAGCATTCGCATGCCGATGTCGACGATCCGATAAGTCACTCCCTCGATCTCCACAAACTCGCGCAGGTCGTGCTGGTGGAGAAACTCCGCAGTTAGCGCTGCGCGCGCCTCGTCATAATCCTGCACAGCCAGGCTGGTCTGGACCTCGCCAAAATGTTGCCCCCCGGCTGTGACCGTTTGCAGCGGTGTGTCGATGGGCTGCCCGGTGTTTGTGCCGCGCATTTTGATGATGCTCGACGTCACCAGCGCGTGGTGATCCGTGGTTGTGACGGTGTGCATTGGGCTATCCAGCGGCACGCCCGGGCCGGCATAGTTCCCGCCGAAGTGTTTCGCGAGAAACGCACTGGCCACCGCGAATTTATTGCCGCCTGCCGTCACCGTGCCGGTCGGTTTTTGCAGGTCCAGCACTCGAGGCGCCTGGCCGACACGTTCGCCATATCCCATCTGGATCAGCGTCGGGCTGACGATCTGGCTTTTGCCGCCGCCCCCGGCGGTTACCGTTCCGGCTGGCTGGTCAACCGCGTGCCCGACGCTGGCGCCGAACTGGCGGGCGATGACCGGGGCAATCAGGCAGGAGTGGTTTTTATTTACAACGGTTCCCGCTGGCTGTTCGATGCTGCGCGGATTGGCCGAATATTCGGGCCCGCCAGCGCCGATGGTGAAGGGCACAAGCTTTGGATCAACTACTGCGTACCCATGCTTACGGGTGATCGTCTGCAGCGGCGCATCTAACCCCTGGCCCCGAAATGTGTCATAACTGGTTTTGCTGCTGGTGTGGTTGCATTTCACGATAAACGGCGTGGGATTGGCGATCACGAAGCGCTGGATGCCGCGCGCGATGCGGCGCATAGTGTTTTCCGCCAGCGGCTTCTTCCGGTCGAAAATTGACGGGCAGGGCAGTGACCAGTCGATACACTCTGCGGCGGTACGCCACGGCTTCAACTGGCCGCTCTGCACCGGCAGTGATTTCGGGTCGCCGTGCGACTGCTCCGGCCATGCCACCGGCAACCCGTCGCAGCGCATCACCATGAAGAAACGTTTCCGGATCGTCGGCGCGCCGTAATCGCAGGCGCGCAGCTCCCGGTATTCGACTGCATAGCCGAGGCCGCTGGCGAGCTGCTGCGCCGCCGGGCTGTGCCGGTCAATCAGCAGGAACTCGCAGACCTCATCCAGCGCAGGGTGGTCGGATGGGACGCCAGCACCCAGCATGCCGACAAACGCGGCGAACGTCTCACCGGCGCGGGCCGGGTCCGGGCGATCCTCATCTGTTAGCAGCGGCCCCCAGGTTTTAAACTCCTCCACGTTCTCAAGCATCATGACGCGCGGGCGGGTTGCCAGCGCCCAGCGCAGGACAATCCAGGCCAGGCCGCGAATTTCCTTTTTAACTGGCGTGCTGCCTTTCGCTTTCGAGAAGTGGCGGCAGTCTGGCGAGAACCAAGCCAGACCCACTGGCGAGCCGCTGGTGGCCGCTACAGGGTCAATATCAAAAACCGACTCGCAGTAGTGCAGCGTGTCCGGATGGTTTGTCGTGTGCATTGCGATCGCGTTTGGGTCGTGGTTGATAGCGATGTCGACGCTGCGACCAATCGCCATCTCAATGCCGGTGCTGGCCCCGCCGCCGCCAGCGAAATTGTCTACGATGATTTCACGCATTCGGGAATTCCTTAAAGGTTGATGTCAGTGACTGAGCCATGACGAGTATCGTTCCGGATGGCGCGCGGTCCAGCAGCAGGTGGTTGATGTGCTGCATTACCTTGCGATGGTGCACTGCCGTCAGCTCATTGAGATGTTTTATCTGCCCGGCCAGCCGTATCACTTCAACAGGCCAGACATCGTTTTCAGTTTCCGGCACCTGCAGCGCGGCAGAAACTTCCGCTGGCGGCATCATCTTTGCCGCCGCCAGCTCAATCTGCCGCATAAACGCCGCGCCGCGCGCTTCAAGTTCATCGCGGCTCACGTAATCAAACTTGGGCCCGCGCCATGCTTTATCGAAAACGGCGATCGCCGCGCCGAACCCCGCTGATGATTCCGATGGCTGGCCGGGCGCTGGCCGGTACCACACTGGCAGGTCAAAGCTGATACGGCCCCGAATGAACGCGACGTGATCCGCATCTTCCGGCCACCATAGCTCCCCAGTTGCCGCCTTAATCAGGAAAACGTAACGGCCCCCAGCCTCACGCATAGCCTGCGCATGGTCCATGATTTGCCGCATCCCGGTGATGTACTGGCCGTCGTACTGGCTGGAGCGTGAATAGGGCGGGTTGGCATACGCGGCGCCGTGCAACTCTGCCAGGCGGGCGCTCCAGTCCTGAGTGAGCGCGTTATCTTCAGCGGTGTAAAATGCCTCGCATTTTGCGTTGTCCCGATCGGCGAATAGGTCCAGCACGAACGGACCATATTTTGAGTTGATACCCCACCACAGCCGATCCGGAGACCGCCACTGGTCGCCGATTTCCTTGAGCTTATGCGTGGGCTGGGCGCGCAGCGCATCCAGCGCCACGCAGTAGGGATTTACTGCGAGTTCTGTCATCAGTGGTTTAGCTCCGTTCTTTTTGATGATAGGGGGAGAAGCAAGGATGATTGGCTGCTGCATTGGCGGTTGAGTAGCAACCCAGTCGGAAACAGTCGGCGGAAAGACGCGCTCGATCGCCGCGCGCATCACAGCTGTGCGCGTCAGCTTGTCCTTGATTTCGGGGAAACGCTTTTCGGTCAGCGGTACATTTACCGCAACGTTCGTTGAGTCAGCGCTGGCGAATGGATACCGGCTCAGCACGCGCACATCAAGCATGCGCAGGCCATGGATTTTCACTCTGAGCTGCCGGTTTATGTAAAGCTCCCGGAAAACCTCATCCATTCTTTTTTTCCAGGCCTTCGTCCGTATTACCCGGTGAGGCCCACAACAGCCGATCGCAACGCGGGGAAAGCGCTGACAGAGGCGGAGCAGACGCTCAATGCTTTCGTCCGAGTGCCAGACCGGAACTGCTTTACCCATCAACCAGTGCGGCACCTGTCCTATAAGATTGTCGTTCTCTGTCTCGCTTCCCTCGATAACGTCCGGGATGATGAACCACTCGATCCTACTGAACCAACCGCCGACAAAATCGTAATAAGCAGCCCAGTGCTTCTGCCACCACTCAGCATCAGGTGGACAGCTCTCTGTGTTGGCTTTACGCCACGTTGAAAAAGCGCCGTTATCCAGTACTAATTTGCAGTCAATGGAGGCTATTTTTTTTATCTGGTCGGGACGTGCAAACGAAACAAGGGAGCATCCATTGCGGTATAGGGCTTTTATCAAATCGTTGGAGGGCGTTATCCTGTCGCCCCATATTGGTCCACCGTGCCAGTGAACTGACATTCATAACCTCACTTCATTGGAGATATAGCTCCGCAATCAGGGCTGCGATAAGCAGCAGGATCAGCACGGCCGCCGGGCAGGCGCCGTCATAGAAAAGTTGGTGGCGCCGCAGGTGCGCCCGGATTTTGGTTTTCATAGGATGGGGGAATAAAAAAACCGCCTGTAGGGCGGCTTATTTTCGATGAGTCTAAATTAGTCGGGATCAAAACCCGTCAGTTGCTTAATCTTTTGTTTAGCAAATCCCTGTGCGAGCTGTTTAGTAATGTCCACTAATCCTGACATACTAGCTTCTTTAAAGTTTTCTTTAACACTGTTCCAGACCTCTTTTTGTCTGAGGTCTGCAATAAAATCATGCCCTTGAGCCGTGAGCCTCAACGGCATAACTGCGAAAGAACCTTGTCCACCTAAGCTTGAGAAATAACCAAAGCCAGCCTCGCCGTCAGTACGTTGAATAAGGTATTGATCCTCAAGTAGTCGCATGTGAAACATGAACTCAGTAGTTCTATAATCGAAGCCTTTATCGCTAAGTTCATTAATATCGGTATCGGGATTAGGTGCATCTTCAAAAGCAATAAGCAAACCTTTCAAATAATCATGATTGATTTTCATTTATCATCCTTAAATAATTTATTGGAGAGCTGAAGATTAATATAGTACTGCATTTAGCCTGCGATTACTGACGTGACATGTCACGGTAGTTATACCACCAGTTTGGTCTCATGCCACCCGAGATTTACCCAGCAAGCCATCTCCCCTTTGCAAGGACAGTCCTGAACCGGCAGCGGGTCGCCGCACTTCCCGCAGCAGCGCTTGGCTTGTTCCTGCTGGGTGGCCAGCAGTTCGGCGTGGAACTTGCGGATCATCAGCGCGACCAGTTCGGCACGGTCGTAGGGTTCGCGCCCGGGGCGCCTGGCGGCGCAGTCGTAATCAAGCATATCCAGTTCCTGCGCATCCAGGGTCAGCTCGAGCTTCTGCTCGCCGCTGGCAGACTGTCTGGCGCGCTGCGCGGCTTTTCTTTCGGCTGCTGATTTAGCCATTGAACCTCCTGATATGACGATTACAGGATTAGCCGGCGGAATTCTCTTCCCCGGTCATCATTGTATTTGTCGGTCATTTTCGACGATTTATGCCCCAGCAGGCGCTGAGTGTTTACGGCCTGGTCCCGATAAAGCCGTTCGGCCAGCGATCGCTGTTCGTGGAAAGAGGGAGGAACTGTCCAGTGCTCTCGCGGGTATGCTATATCGCGCGCCGTGCAGAATCCGTAGCTCAGTGACCAGGGGTTAACCCGCCTTTCACCCAGCAGGTAATCACTGCCCGGGCACCGCTCAATCACATCACCCAGTGACATGCCAATCGCCTCGTTAAATAGCTCGAGAGGCAGGGCGATTTTCATTCCCGTTTTCTGCTGCACCAGGAACAGATGATTATCATGGATGTCACTGCGGCGAAATGCTGATATATCCCCGCGGCGTTGCGCCGAAACAAGCGCCAGAAGCATGGATAAGTGCACGTAGCTCTGACATTTATCCCGCGCAGCCTGATAGATAACGCGCCATTCATCCAGCGTCAGGCGATCTCGCTGTACAGGTGTCGCAGGCGTGCGGAGGTACATCGCCGGGTTGCTCTCTATCCAGTTGTTTAATATTGCCTCGCGGAAAATATCTTTAAGCAAAATGCACGCGCTTTTCGCCGCGCATGGTGTGCCGCGGTCGATATATTGCTGCACGAAACACTGCAGATGAAATGGCGTTATCGACCTCAATGGTTGATCACCGAGGTGAAGTGCTATCCGGCGAATCAATGCAGTTTTGTTGCGCAGGGTTTTCAGCGCAAGCCCGCGGCGTTCCAGACTTGACTGATAGACAACGAGCCATGCAGATAATGGTCGCCATGAGGGGCGCGCCCATCCGACCAGGGCGGAGGTCAGGCCTAATGCAAAATTTCCCACTCTGGACCTCCCGGCGCTGCGGAAGCTAACATATTCGCCATGCTGGCCGCACGGGTATCTCCGCAGCAGCAAACGTTCTTAGCCAGAATCGGAACAATCGGGCGGATATGTTCGCACGCTCCGCAGTATTGTACGTCCCGAGATAAATCAGTTGCCCGCTGACACTGATGACACAGTACCATCGTCGTCCACCGTTCCGTGTGTACGCGTATTGCATTGTTCGGCTCCTGCCGCTGGGATGGAGAAATTTCTCTCACAGACGCAGTTTCATCACTTGAATAGTTGCGCGTGAGCATCCCATTTTTATCGCTGTGTCGGTCGTTGTCGTTGCAGGGAGTGCACTGATTGACAGCAATACGTGCGCCTTTTCGTTCAGTTGCCGTCTGCGTCATAGTCTTTCTCCTTATTACACACAGGGCAGGTGTTATCAGACATCGAATAAGGGAAGCTGCTATCCAGCTCATCGACCCACTGAAGATGGTCGTTACACCAGAACACTTCCCACGGCATGCAGTAAGACTTCATCCAACAACTGATCAGATAGGGGACCGCAGTGGGTGAAAGTTCTTCCGGCAAAAGCTTGTCGTTTAGCTCCCGTTCCGCGCGCGCCAGCATGTTCCTCAGTGAATTTATTTCCTCTTCCTGCTGCCGGAGCTGCGCCTGTAGTTCAGCTTTGGTGACCACCATAACCTCCCTGAGCTGGCGCTGGCGCTACTGGAGGGATAACGCCGTTAACCTGGTCGCCTTCTGTGACGAGACGGTAAAGCATGGCCATGGTCTGCACCACTTCCCCCTCCAAGTTCTCCCACGTCTCACGACCCTCTGCATAGTGAACGCCAGCCTGAACAACTTCCCCGGCTTCCTCTGCCACTTTCAACAGAACGTAGTTTGGCTGAGGAAATTTAATCATGGCTTTTTCTGCTGACTGGCGGGCCTTGCTTACCAGTCTGGAGAAGTAATCATCCGGCACGCTGGGCGCTGGCGGTGCGACGGTGTAGAGCTCATACACCCCGTCTGCCAGTCTCTTTTGAATTTCAAATTGAAAATCATCAGATGAATTTTTCGATACGCTCATGATAACAACAGGCTCACCCGCAGCAGCATCGCGCCGTGCGATTTCTGCTTCGGCTGTCAGCGCGCGTTTAAGCCAATCAAAGCGTTGCCGGTCACATGCGCCAAGCTGATCTGAAAGGCGCTGCGACTCTTTATCGAGTCGGGAAATCTCTTCCTGTAGTCGCATGACATTTTTGATAGCCTCAGTCGCGCCACCCTGCGTTGCTTGCAAGGTCTTGCGCAGCTCGTCGCGCTCACGCTCTGCCTTCTCAGCGCGGGCGGCGTTAGTTCCTGCAAGTATTGCGTACTCACGCCCGTCTTTATCTGCCGCTTCCAGCCGCTCTATCAGCTCAATCACAGCGCCAGGGTGTGCTGCTTCAATAAAGGCCATATTATCCTGAGATATCGATACACAGGCCGCTCCATCAGCTGCTTTAAACGCGCTGATAACATCGCCATCCTTGCCGCTGGCAACGCTACTCAAGCGTTTGTGGCTGTTGCTTGTGAACCACTTCCACGGCCAGGGTGTTGCCTGCTGAGCCAGAATTTTTAACTGTTGTGTTTTCACTGCTTCACCTCTTTGCAGTAGGAGCCAGCCGGCGCGCGCGGGAAATCGTCGCTCCAGCTGCCAGCATGTGAACGAACGTCTGCCAGAACCTGCTGGCAGACAGCCATAGACGGCATTGGTGTGATGCTCCAGGCGCTTCCGTCACGCACCGGGGATGCCATGATCAGGAAAACGAAGGTGATGGTGCTCATGCTGCGTACTCCTTCATGAAAGCGACCCAGTGCGTGTTCGCGCGTTTACCTGATGGATGACCAAAAGCGGGTTTCTCTGGGGTGAGGGCCAGAATTTCCCGGGTAGCTATCTGGGTCTCGTTCCACTTGAAAATGAGTGTGCCGCCAGGCCGCAGCACGCGAAATGCTTCGCGAAAGCCTGCTGCGATATCATCGCGCCAGGAGTCTTTGCTCAGTACGCCATATTTGGCCCGGAGCCAGCTGCTCTCCCCGGCGCGTTCAAGATGTGGCGGGTCGAATACCACCAGGCTGAATGATTCGTGCTCGAAAGGCAGGTCGCGGAAGTCGGCAATCATATCTGGTTCAATGACCAGCGACCGACCATCACATAACGTGTGCTGCTCACACCTGATATCGCAGAACATGACGCGCGGATCTGCACGGTCGAACCAAAACATGCGGCTTCCGCAGCACATATCAAGGATGGTTTTTGTCATGGCTATGGCGTCCAGTAAGTGAGCTCTTCGGCAACATGCCAGCACGCATCGACCTGGTCTTCGAAAGGAGGCTCGTCACTTTTTTGCCGCTCCTCGATGGTGATTTCTGCATTGCGGCGGCAGAACTCCTTCCACTGCTTGCGGCCTTTTTTCCAGCCCCGGTGCCAGCCCAGCGCTTTCGTTTCGATACGCCAGGCGCGGTTGGCCATCTGCATTTGAGTTTTAGGCATTGGATACCTCTCTGGTGCGCGGCGCACCGCGATACTCAGGATATGGTCGGCGTCTCGGCGGCGCGATGGCGTGCTTAATGGCAGCCTGCCAGGTGGCCCGATTGTTGCGCAGCCAACGGCCGCCATTCTCATCAAACCAGCCATCAGGCACAGGGTGGGATAGCGGCTCCAGCTCATCACACGGCACTGCGATAGTGTTCTCACCATCGTTGTAATAGCCGATGCGGGCCTTTATCTGGCTCTCGGTGTAGCGGCCAGCTGCGGCTACGCGCCCGCGATACCCTGAGTCGTCAGGCGCCCACAGAATGATGTATGGGGATCGGCGTTGAGTGTGCGCGATGCTCAACACGAAATATTCACGCTCAGGCATTGGCTCTCCTTCGAAGTGTTGATCGCCAGCCCCGAAAGAGACGCACCCGGTCATTGCCGGGCCGTTAAGCGTCAGTGAGGTGGCGGGGTGTGGGGGGGCGGTAAGACAGGTAAGGGTATTTAACTTTTTTGGCTTAATGCTTCTTTTCTGGCCTGCCGGTGTTCGCTACCGAGGATTTCAATGGCGTTCGCAGATTCAGCAGGTTTTGCGCCGGTATCAAAGTAGATAGCGTCGCCGTGCCGGAAGTAAGCGCATCCAGTCATAAACAGCATACCCCAGTCTAGCCCCACGGACTCTAAGAACGCAGTGCGATCGACAGAGAAGGCAGGCTTTTGTTCGCGCCAAAGTGTAACCAGTGCTTTATGCTGCTCCCCCATGCCTTTAGGCGCTTTGGCGCGCGGCCAGCAGGCATACCCGGTCTGTTCGGTTGGCTTTGTCCACAGTGCTGGATTGCCATATGCAACGCCGTTGAACTGCACACCGTAGAGATACGAACGGGTCAGGTCGCTTTTGAACACCGGCTGAGCACCAAACAGGGCTGAAAAGGTCGCTGCCTGCTGTCGCAGATCAGCTTCCTGCTTCGAGACGTCATCCCAAGCGCTAAGTGCTTCAGGCGTTGTAAATTTATAGAAGCTCACTGGATGACTCCTTTCAGGTCGTTATAACGCTGCAGGAACAGCACGCGCGCCTGCCGCGGCATCAGGGGTGACAGGATGAAGTCAGCGCAGGGGATGCCTTCTAGAATCGGCAAGGGCGTTCCGTCTTCAATGTCGAAGTCGCGGCGCTCGGTTGCCAGCATAATCAGGTCGGCATACTTCACCGGACCAGACATTGCTGGTGGAAGTTGGAACTTGCTGCGGATCACCGCATCAATCCGGTCCTCAATGGCGCGGTACTCCGGCAGCAGCTCTTTTAGCGGTGAGCTGATGTCATTGCAGTAAGCCTCCGCCGCGTCGTGCAACAGCGCCTCAAGGGCGAACTCTGGCGGCACCAGGTAGCTGACGTGAACCGAATGCTGGGCGACGCTGTAAAAATCCTCCAGATGGCCTGTGAAGCGGCAAATATTTGACAGCGCGGCGGCGATGTCCTCGATGCAGATGCTGTCCGGGCTGATATTGGTAAAATCCAGGTGCTTACCGGAAAGTGTATTAATCCAAGTCATGCTGTCGGTTCCTGTGATGCGATGCGGCGGGCGCTACCGGCGCAGAACTCTGCGCGCTGTTCAGCCCAAAGGATGTTGCTGCCGGTGGCGCTGCGCGATGCCTGCTGCCACTGGTGAGCTGCTTCTGAGAAATCGCCTCTCTTCTCGCTGGCAGCGGCCTGCTGCGCGAGGTTTTTATAAGTCAGTCGCATAAATGCTCCAGAAAGCCCCCGCAGGGGCTACGAACTGGGGGATCCTAGAAAGGAATGTCGTCGTCGAAGTCAGGCAGGGTTTGCGGCTGCTGGTTACCGCGACCCCCAGCGTTCTGCTGCAGGCGAGACTGCTGCTGTTGCTGCTGGCCACCCAGCATCGACCGCGGCTGATTGCTGTTCTGGCCGGTCATCGCCGGGCCGCCAGACCCGCTCTGCACTCGTTCGTCTTTATCACTCAGTGAAGCAACGAGTTTATCGACTGCCTCGGCTGGCAGGTTATCAATCGCCTCTTTGAAGGTTTTCCGGGTGTTGGTACCAAACGCCTGGCGGATTTCGAAGCGGTAGCCGTCTCCACCATCATTTTTGGTGTAAAGCACCTTTTGCAGCACGAAGCCGATCGGCTTGCCTTCCAGTTCACGGCAGTGCAACTCAATCTCACCCTGTTCGTTCTGAACTTCTGTGGCGTGCAGGGCTTTGACTTTGGTCAGGCCCATGATGGCGTTGATCATCGCGGTGCCGCCGCGCAGCGGGTTGCCATCACGACCAATGAATGACACGCGCAGGTAGTTGATGGTCCCAACGTCAGCATCCACCGAAAACTCAATAGACTGCGATTCGGAGTTCGCGCCGTGAGTGAGCAGGGCGGCTCTGATTGTGCCGGTGTAAGCGCCAGTTTCGGAAGCACCGGACGGTCCGGCGGCTTTTGCTGACTCAGGGTCGAAGGTGATAATTGGTTGCATTATGAAGTTGCTCCGTTGAGTTCGTAGTAATCCCGGATCGCCGCGTCAACAGCGTTCAGGTCGTTATCTATCTGGAAATTGTCGAACAGCCCGATCGGCGATTTAACCGGGTCGGTGCCGTCGGATTGAGTGGTGAAGTGGTAGCGGCCATCGGTCACGGAAGTGCGGAGGGCGATGGTAAACATGCCCTCTACAGTAATTTTTTCGTCCAGCATCTTGCCGATGGTCTTCATCTTGATGCGGCCGGCGGCGGTTTCTTCGGTGTGCGCCAGGAAGTAAACGATCAGGTCGTCCTCTGCCTGCTGCGCCGCCTTCACAACGTCCCACGCGCCACCGCCGATCTCGGTGAACTTCTCGAACGACTTTTCGCTGCGGCGCCGCATGAACGAGTTGCCCATCACATACTGGAAGTCGTCGATCACAACGAATTTTCGCTTTGCGCGCCGGGCATGGCTGATAATCATCACGAGGTCGGAGGCCAGATCCGTATGGAAGACATTCCCCGTCTTGGCTACATAGTCACGCTTGATCCAGCCTTTCGACTTGAATGGCAGTCGCTTATTTTCCGGGTTAATCAGGAAGCCTTCATCGGGGTTGAGGTGCATCATGCTGGCGGACTTGCCAGACCCTGAGTCACCCAGGATAAGCACGGGTATGCCCATATCAGCCTCCCATTTGCAGGTAGTGCTGCATAGTGAATTTCTGGTCCTCGTCGAGGTCCATGTTTGCCAGACACCATTTGAGATAGCCGCGGTCGGTGGCCGCTATCTCCTCGAATGGTTTTCCTTTGTGCTTGCCGAACCGCATGCTGTGCAGCAGAGAAGGCCTGGCCGTGATTTCGCGCATCTGAGAGATGGTGAAGCGGGCATGTTGGTTAATTGAAATCAGGATCGCCGCCGTCACATAGCAGTCATACAGCGCGCGGTGAGCATGCAGGCCGTCCGGTACGTTCGCATTTACCTGCAGGTGATAGCGCAGGAACTGGTTACCGTGGCTCTCCAGTTCCGGCCAGAGCTTGCGCGCCAGCTTCATGGTGCAGATCCACGGCGCGGCGATTTGCGGCAGCTTGCTGCGGTCAAATTTGGCGTTATGGGCTACGTACACGTCAGCGCCGAGGTAACGGTCTATAACCGCTTCGATAGGCGGTGCATCGACCACATCCTCGTTCGTGATGTGGTGGATAGCCATGGCGCCGACAGTGATTGGCTCCGGCGGCTTAACGAAATCGCTCAACGGGTTGCAGATCTGGCCGTCGACGATATCGACGCTGGCTATCTCGCAAACGCCACCCTCAAGGCTGGTGGTTTCGGTGTCAATTACGCGTAATACGGGCATGCTGCTCTCCGGTAAATGCATCGGCAGCTGCATCGCGCTGCGCCAGCTGGTGGGCCAGCTGCACCAGGTCAGCCGGCCCAAGTTGATGTTGTTCGCACAGCGTCAGGATGGTGCTGAAAGCGAGGTTGCGCATTGCTTCGTTCAATGCGAATTCAGTGGGGATAAGCGTTACCTGCATAACAGATACGTCCCTGCGAAGATAAGCAGGGCGGCCAGCACCGGGTTAGTCCAGTGCCGCGCCTGCGGCTTGAAGTCGGCGCCCGTCAGGCGGTGGCGGAACTGCATGCGGTCAATAGGTTTCATCGGTACTTCCTCCCGGAGAAGCGCGCCCTGGTCTGCGATGGCACGCGGATGGTTTGCTGATAGCGCTGGCTGCATACGCCGCCGACGCAGAAATCGAAGTACTCGGTGCGGTTCCAGAAGTTGATCACCTTTTTGACGATGTCGTCCGGATGCCGAAACTTGCCGCAGTATTTGCACATCACCGCGTCAATCACTTCAGTAGCTGACTGCAGCACCGTGAACTCGCAATGACGCAGCGCCTGACCGTTAGCATCGGTGTACTCAACGAACGTTTCGGCCTCGCCTTTGTAGTTCTGGCGGACGCTGCAGTTGTTGAAGGTGACCAGCTCTCTGCCGATCCGGATTCGCGTTCCCGGCGGCAATTCTGCCAGGCGCTGCTGGGTTAATTTGGGAATGGCTTGCACGGTCACCTCCATGAAATGGGCGAAAAAAAGCCCTCTGAGGCGAGGGCAAACAAACTACACAGCAATGGTTAGGGTTGTGCCTGCCGGAATCGAACCGGCCCAGTCGGGATCAGCGCTGGTCATACCCATGCGACACAACGAGGAGAGCACTGAGGGGACTGTCGGACTGTGGAAGCTGCGCCAGCTTTCTCACCGCCAGTGCTCTTTTCGTTGGGTGCCGGGGTGATGCCCGGCTTCTTGCCGCCTTTACTTTTAAGCCCAATGTACTGCTGCGGTTCTCCGGGCTTTCTTCACTACTGCTTTTTCTTCAGCACTGGCCACATCAAAGCCACAACACCGATAACAAACACAGCATCGGAGACGGTTGATAAAACGCGACTGGTGAAGTCAACCGCGATGACCAGAAACAGAAGGACAGCAACGCCTGCATAGCGCAGCTTGTCGATCACAGATACTGGTCCAGAGACAACTGCAGCGCCTGAGAGATTTTCTTAAGCTGCTTCTCTTCCGCCTCGCCGATGCCGTCCTGATCCGCGATATCGAGGCAGATGCACAACACGCTAACTGCATCAGCGGTACCGGCAACGTCGGCCAGTTCTGTGATCGCTTGGGCGTTGGCGCTGCGAGGTGATGCGTCATAACGAGCGCGGATATTGCTACTCATCTGGGCGATTTCACCAGCGAACGGGGCGAATGCTGGCAGAGCAGCAATCGTTTTCTCCAGAATGGCGATCTCTTTCGCATCACAGGTGCCATCGGCGTAGGCGATGGAGTAGGCGCCCCACACGGTGGCTTCAACCGCGTCGCGATTTTCCATCTTCTTCACTTCTGCCACTGCTTTGCGTGCTTTCTTCTTAAATAATCCGAACATGCTTTATTTCCTTCAGGGTGGTGGAGTAGTTCTTGTTGACGTTTCGCCACCGGAGCGGCGCCAATTTTTAGTCGATCTTCTTCACTTCAGTCAGTACGCCGCAGTTTTTAGCGGCCAGCTCTTTCATGCCGCAGAATTTGGAGACCGCGATGGAGCGTGATGAAGCGGACACATAAGCGGTTTTGGTTGAGGTGGTGATTTGGTATGTCTTCATTGCATGATCCTTGAGTCGTCCGCCTGAGAAGGCTATTTTTAATGAATTCGGCATATCTCGAATTCTCTTTGACGCTGCGCCAGCCCACGCTATCAGCCTAAGTCCCGGCCATGTGGTCCGGCTATGACTGCCTCGCTGGTGCTGGAGCAGCTCAAAGAAAACTGCGCCCCATCATCGGGGCGCTCCAATTTGCACAGCAGCCCGTCGTGATTACGGGTTCCCCTTCGCGAACTATCACCCGCAGATGACTCGCCCGCCTGCCTGGTATCCTTACCGGCGCCATTTCATTTTGCCGGGAGCGTTGGCCGCTTCTGGCTGCTGTGAAAACCGAGTTGTTAAAGAGCGGGTCAGCTTTATGCGGTGGGCTGCGTCGTGCTGATGGAATAAAAGTTACCCCAAGGTAATCTCATTGTCTATACCTATGGGTAAACAATTTAGGCGTGAAAGTTTACCTGACTGAAAAATCAGGTAATTTAATTTTGTGCAGGCAAAAAAAATCCCGCACTTAGCGGGATGTTTAAAAAGTGGGGGAGGTTAGACGAAGCGCACTTTCGCTTCGACGACAACACCTATTATCTTGCAGTTACCATCTACAGGCTGCATACGGTATTCAGGATTCAGTGGTTTCAGGTAGTGCTGGCCTGCATCGGATACGTATTTTTTGAAAGTAGCCTCATTCTCGTTGGTGAGCTTGGCAACAACGAGGCTTCCGTTCACTGCCTGTCTTCCAGTGTCCACGAGGATGATCATCCCCTCAGGAATGCTTATTCCCGAAGGGGACGTCATTGAGTCGCCCTGCACCTTTAACCAGAACGCATCACCCATCACATGGGTGTCTGTTTCCGGCCATTCTGCAATTTCACTTAACGTATACGGCTCGACAGCCTCAAGCCAACAACCTGCACTAACCCAGCTGATAAGGGGGTATCCTTTCGTTTTTTTCGCTTCACCAACATAAGCCACATTGGAGTTCGCCTTTTCAGCGATCCCATCCATCCAGCCTTTGGGCAATGCAAAGGCAGTCTCTATAACCTCAACCATATCATCGGCTATGCGCTTCTTACCTGGCTTCCCCTCAGGATAAAGCATTCGGGATACGTAGGAGGGTTCCCGTTCAATTTTGCGCGCAACATCGACGGCTTTCCCGCCGCACATGTCGTCACGTATTTGGATAAGGCGAAGACGCCTGATTTCGTATTTGTCCATGGTCAATATCATATGTTTATTTACCTGCTGGTAAATGACCTGTGGGTATTGATATTATCGTTACCTGTGGGTAAACTCTTTCCAGTTAAAGGTAAACAGGAATCACGGGATGGAAGAGTTACGAATTTATCTCAATGCCCTCTCTTTGGATGAGCAACGTTCTTTCGCGCTTCGTTGCGGTACGTCTATCGGCTACCTGCGCAAAGCGCTCAGCAAAAACCACGAACTCGGACCAGCTCTTTGCGTGTTGATCGAGGAAGCAAGCTGCGGCGTTGTTACTCGAAAGAACCTGCACCCAGGAGATTGGGCAAGCATCTGGCCTGAACTGCGGGCCGCGTAATAATTTAATTGTTAGAAGGGAAATTATTAATGGAATCAACCACAACCACACGCAACGTTAAAGCGCGTGAAATTCAGAGCGAAATTTTAAGCCGTATTGCCGTGCAGGGGGTGACGGCAGTCGCTAAGCAGATCGGTGTTGATAAATCGCAGGTAAGCCGCTGGCAGAGTAAGGGCGGCCTGGTCGAGAAGGCCAGTCAGTTGCTGGCAGTAATCGACTTTCAGAAGCCCGAGGGCCTGGTCCTGTTCCAGGGTGAAGAAACAGCTGAAGTAGCCAAGGCCCTTTTAGCGATGCTGGAGCACCTGCGCAACCCGGTCGGGGGAAATGGTGGATGACGAACGCTACGTTGAAACAGAACAGCTCTGGCGAGATAAGCGGGGGATTGTTGTGCGCGTTATCAGCTATGACAGGCAGGAACGCAGAGTCATCTTCATCCGGCCAGATTATCCGCATGAGTGTTTTGTGCCTAAGTGGTATTTCGAAAAGTTTTTCAGGAAGTACGAAGGGAAAGATGAAGGCTGAACAGCAGCAACTGAACAGCCGGGTACTGCATTGCTTTGGTAAAGCGAGGTCAATTATGCGACAGAAACGCCGTAAAGCGCAACCAGAAACCACTGTACATAAAGACATAGCCCGGGAGGAGTTCGTCCGGGCGTTTAACCCTCAGGTCGCCGACCGCCTGCGCCAGATTCTGGAAGCCAGCCGGCGTGCAAGGGGCGGCCATGAGTAACACCGCCGAGATTATTCATTTCCGCGCTCGTACAGAGCGTGAGGAGCAGCGCGTGGCAGATACCGATGATGGTTATGCCAGGCTGGCGAACATGCTGCTGGAGGAGTATGCGGGTGCTGATCTGACTAAGCGCCAATTCAAAGTTCTGTTGGCTGTGCTGCGGTTGACTTATGGGTGGAATAAAAAAATTGACCGGATCAGCGATTCTCAGATTTCTGAGATTGCCCGGCTGCCTGTTAAGCGCTGCAATGAAGCCAAGTTGCAACTGGTTGAAATGAATATTCTTATCCAGCGTGGACGCCAGTTTGGTCCAAACAAAAACATCTCTGAATGGCGCATCCCTCAAAACAGGGGGACACCAAAGACATTATTCCTAAGACAGTAAAAACAGATCCCCCTAAAGCCCCCAAGGGGGAATTTTCGGAGGAAGTAATCTCACAGGCAAAACAGGTCCTGGGGTATTACAACGAGCTCACCGGCACCACCTGCCGCTCTGCAGAAGCCTTTGCCGTTTTACTGACAGAACGTGCTGCGCGAGACGCGTACACCGTCGACGACCTGAAGCTGGTGGTGCGCTGGGTGGTGCTCACCTGGAAGCGCCGGAACGGCACGGTGGCCAAGCCATCGAATATTTGCCGGGTTAACCGCTTTGACGGCTATCTTGCCGACGCATCCGCATGGCTCGATACCTACGTGGAGATTGACTGCGCCGCAGTGGTCGAGGCTTACAACGAGCTGGCTGGCGATCGCATGCCGCAGGCAGAACTGGACAGCGAGCGTGAGGTGATGATTCGCGAGTTCGTCACGCACATGAGCAAGAAAACCGTGGAGGCCTTCCGCGCGTATTTCTCTGCGTTCCTCAACGAGGCGCGCCCGTACTATTTCGGCGAAAGCCAGTCTGGCTGGCGCGCTAACCTCGATTTCCTGCTGAAGCCTGACACGCTGCGCAAGGTGCGGGAGGGTTCACTATGAGCGACCTGTATCTCGAAGCCAGTGTGATTGGCGCACTGCTGCATGCCGGACTGACGCCCGACGCCAGTGACGTTCTGAATACGCTGGATCCGGGCGCTTTCACTCAGCCGTTCTACTCGAAGCTGTACGGCGAGATTAAGCGCCAGGCGATACAGCGGAAAATGATCGACGCGCTGTTGGTGGCTGAATCGATGGGTAACGAACCCGGTGTCTTTGCTGATGTCATGGAAACCGTGAAGAACACCCCGAGCGCTGCCAACCTGAAAGGCTACGCGGCCCGTCTGAATGAAAAATTTGTGGTGCGCAGCTTTGTGCAGCTGATGGAGGGTAATTACGACCTGATTACTCAGGCCAATACCCATGAGCAGGCAATGGACAGTATCCAGGCGTTCACCAGCCAGGTGCTGGCGCTGGGCCGACCAGGTAACGAGGTGATGCCGGTGCACATCGACACGCTGCTGGATTCCTATGCTGGTGTGCTCGAACGCAGAGTAACCAATGGTGAAGAGTCCGACACTCTGAAAACCGGGATCCCCGAGCTTGACGAGATTACTGGCGGCATGAACGACGAAGATTTTGTTGTCGTGGCTGCCCGCCCGGGTATGGGTAAAACCGAATTTGCACTGAAGGTGGCCGAAGGTGTGGCATCCAGTGAGCGGGTCATGGGCGATCACTCTGTGCGCCGTGGCGTGCTGATTTTCACAATGGAGATGAGCAACCAGCAGGTGATCGAGCGCCAGATAGCCGGCGCGGCCAATATGCCGGTATCCAGCCTGCGTAAGCCGTCGCGCATGGGTGATGAGGACTGGGGCCGGATCTCGATGGGTATCCGTCGTCTGATGGGCCTCGACGTGTGGATGGTGGATGCGGCGAACCTGACGATTGAGCAGATCCGCTCGATTGCCGAACGCCATAAACGCCAGTTCCCCGGCCTCTCACTGATTCTGGTCGATTACCTCGGCCTGATTAAGAAACCACGCGCCGAGCGTAATGACCTTGCGATCGCCGTCATCTCAGGTGGCCTGAAAACAATGGCCAAGGAGCTGAAAACGCCGGTGGTGTCGCTCAGCCAGCTGTCGCGCGAGGTGGAGAAGCGCCCGAACAAACGCCCGGTGAATGCGGATCTGCGCGACGGTGGCAGCATCGAGCAGGACGCCGATAGCATCATCATGCTGTACCGCGATGCCGTCTACAACGAGAACAGCCCGGCAGCTAAATTCGCCGAAATCATCGTGACCAAAAACCGATTCGGCACGCTGGGCACGGTCTACCAGGAATTCCGCAACGGCCACTTCCACGATACCCACCAGGAAGAAGCGCGGCGCATCTGCACTGAGAAAGCGTCAGCTGGTGGACGCAGAATGAGAGAGGAGTTTTGATGCAGATTTATGACATTTGCCCATTGCCCAAGCCCCGAATGACGCAGAGAGACCGCTGGGCTAAGCGACCTGCCGTTGTACGGTACCGGGCGTTCTGCGACGAAGTGCGCCTGCGCGGTGTCGCGCTGCCCGTCTGTTATTCGCACGTCACGTTTGTTATGCCAATGCCGCCCAGCTGGAGTAAGAAAAAGCGCGCGGCGCACGTTGGCCGGCCTCACCAGCAGAAACCAGACGCTGACAACCTGCTGAAGGCGCTGATGGATGCCATCTACCACGACGACTGCGCTGTATGGGATGTGCGCGTTACGAAGCTTTGGGGCGTAGCCGGCAGCATCAAAATTATCGAAACAGCCTGAGGAGGCCGCATGCCTGAACTGACCGAGATCCAGAAAAACGTTTGCCGCTTCATCAGGGATTTCTCTGCTGACAACGGATACGCACCGTCGCGCCAGGAAATGTGCGATCACTTCGGCTGGAAGTCCTGCAATGCAGCTGAGGTGCATATCAAAGCGCTGGTGAACAAGGGCGCAATCTCGAACAAGGCCCGCAAGCCGCGAACGCTGAAAGTGCTAATCAGCATCTGAACGCACCGGGCCACACCTGCAGCGCCAGAATAAAACTGAACGAAACGAAAAGGGGAAACAACAGTGAGAATCGAAGCCGTGTTAAAACATTTCAGCCCGAAAAGCCTGATGATAACCGACATCCCCGGCGCAACTGCTTCGGACAGCCTGAGTGGTACCGATGTGATGGCCGCGATAGGCATGTGCCAGGCATCCGCCCGTTTCGGCATGAGCGCATATCTGGGCAAAGCGGGCATTAGCCAGCGCGATCGGGAAGATGCAGCCAAAGCACTGGCGCTATATGCCCATAAAACAGCGCCTAAGCTCCTCAGTAAGGCCGCTGGCCGAAAAATGGGTCAGTGCATGATTGTGCTGGCTAAGTTCGCATACGACGATTACGCGCGCTCTGCGGCGGATATGACAAAGTGCCCTCACTGCCGGGGGCGCGGTGTCACTAATACGCTGGCAAAAGTCATGACGCACCCGGGCTGCGGATTACCAGATAACCCGCGCTCCACACCAGCCCGACATCACCTGCAGCTGGTGGAAAATATCTGCGTGACATGTCACGGCAAGGGAAAACTGTCAGCGCGCTGCCGCTGTGGCGGAACCGGGCGCGTTCGTGATGTCGAGAAGTCAAAGCTGGTGGGCGCTCCTGTTGAGAAAGATTGCGAGCGGTGCGGCGGCCTTGGATTCAAGCGTCAGCCATCCACGCTGGCGTTTGCCGCGATACGGCATCTGGTGCCCGTCTTGAACGAAAGGACGTGGCGCCGCAATTGGAAGCCATTCTATGAAAAGTTGATCACTAAGTGCGAGATGGAAGAGAGCATGGCGTGTGACGAATTTAAAAAAATTACACGGTGATTAACAGATTACGGAAAATTGGTGTTGCATTTTGTCCGAAACTGGCCGATTATCCACTCCATAGTGGGATTTTAATGCTCACAGACAATTAATCAAATTCGAAGGCTCCGCAAACTCGGGGCCTTTTTGATTTCTTAACATTTAAGCTTTACTTGTCCATCTAATATTTAGCATTATCTCTCTGACACACGGAGGCATAGTGCTATGACAGGTAATGAGCAACCAAACCCTATATCTAAGGATGAATATTATCTAGCGTTAAGAGAGTTAGATATTGCAGTTTGCGAAGCAAAGGCTGTTAGCAACTCTATTGGACATAGAGAAGCAGATGAACCCCATCACGCATGGTGTACATACATTTTTTTAAGAATTTGCATTCATGCTGGTGTAATGATAGCAAACGTGCCCGGGTCGAGATGGGCAAAAAAAGATTATGAAGTTTGGGATTTCTCTTTAGTCGCATCACATACAAGAGCTATTCTTGAAGCTAAATTGCTATTATTTTCAATTAGAAAAGATCCTGCTAATGAAGATGAATGGGCTGTAAAACTCTTCACTATGCATCTTAATGATTGCGCTAAGCGTATTGACATGTTTTCGTCTTCAGATAACCAAAGATTGCTAGATTTTTATCTCCAGCAGAAAAGTGATATAGAAGATAAATTAATGGAAAATAAATATTTTCTTTCTTTAAGTGCAGGTTTGAGAAAGAAAATATTAAATGGGAAGGTTATGACTATTCAATCTCGTGACGAGATTCTAATGGAGATGGGCGATGATCCTAATGAATTTAGGGTCCTCTTTGATTTTCTATCTCATTATACTCATATCCTTCCGATGTCTTTCTATAAAGCTGAGGTTAATGGTAGAGGTACTGGTTGCTTTAATGTTTATGATCATGCATATATTTTTATGGCCATGAAACTTATAAGTGAGTGTTTAGTGTTCTGTACTGATTTAATGTGCGGTATTTTCCCTTTTACATCAAACGCTCGAAAGGGATTGAAATCGAAAATAAGTCTCGGACCTAAGCCCAGGAAATAAAATTTTATTTATTTAAAAAGGCTCATTCAGGTGAGCCTTTTTTATTTACCCTTCCCATCACACACGGCACCAGCGGCAATCGCCGAGGTGAGCATATGAAAATGGATCAACAACCTGGCAATATCGTCACCCAATTTTTTGCGTGGCTGGCCACCATCGCTGCTGCGCTTGGGTGGTCGACGCAGGACCTGGTGTATTTCGTGTTCGGGGCTATCGGCGTGATCATCTCTCTGGCGTCGTTTATTAACGGTCGCATTGATGCACGCGCCGCGCGCCGCGAGGATCAGCGGCGTACTCAAATTATGGAAGAGTACATTTCCGAGGTTAAGCAGAAGCCTGTTCAGCAGCGCCCAAGCGCAATCGAGGTAATTTCCGAAGCAGCCGCGAAAGCTGAGGCGTAAATGGCAAATCTGAAAACAAAGCTCAGCGCCGCGGTATTTGGGCTGGTGGTCGCTGGCGCTTCTGCTCCGCTGATTCTGGATCAGCTTCTCGATGAGAAGGAAGGCAACAGCCTTAGCGCGTATAAAGACGGTTCCAGCATCTGGACAATTTGCCGGGGAGTCACACGAATTGACGGTAAGCCAGTTGTGCCTGGCATGGTTCTGACAGCTCAGAAGTGCCGCGCGGTCAATTCACTGGAGAACCGAAAGGCGCTCGACTGGGTCGCCGCGAACGTGAAGGTGCCGCTGACTGAGCCGCAGAAAGCAGGTATCGCCTCCTTCTGCCCGTACAACATCGGCCCCGGAAAGTGCTTCACCTCGACGTTTTACAAAAAGCTCAACGCTGGTGACCGACCTGGTGCCTGCGCTGAGATTAAGCGCTGGGTGCATGACCGGGGCCGCGACTGCCGGCTTACGAAAGGGCAGGCGAACGGCTGCTTCGGGCAGGTTGAGCGCCGGGATCAGGAAGCAGAGTTAACCTGCTGGGGATTGGACAAATGACCTTTAGCTGGCGAACCATAGTTTGGGGATTGCTGGTGGTGATGGCCGTGGTTGCTGGTATGCTGGCGAGCTATTACCACACCCAGTACGCCGCGCAGGTAACCGGCAATCAGCAGCTGCAGCGTGAGAACGATCAGCAAGGTGGGGTAATCGCTACCCAGGCTTTCCAGTTTAACCGCTTCAATGAGATAGCCGAGAGGCAGCAGCAATATGCTGTGACGCTGACAGGCAAGGCGCAGGAGAAAGAGATTGAGTATCGGACCATCCTCAAAAGCGAGCCGACCTGTGCTCTGCATGTGCCTGCTGCTATTGCTGGCCGGTTGCTCGACTACACGAACCGTCTACGTGCCAGCGCAATGCACGCCGATACCAGCCAGTCTGACAGCGCCCGTTCTGGCCCCGCTGCCACCGGCACCCTGACTTACTGCCAAGCTGTGCTCTGGATCGACCCGCTGCTGGTGGCAATTGACCAGGCCAACAGCCAGCTGGCTGGCATTCGTAAAATTGAACGATCCCGAAAACAGGGAGGCGGATAATTTTCTGGTGCAGTATTATTTAGTCTCTTTAATAGGAGGTTAAATGTACGACACTGAAGGTTTTCCTGAAGATCCTGTTAATCCAAATTGGATTAAATGCTGGGCATGCTACACATCAGACCCTTGGCACCTCGCGAGCGTTTTCAAGCATGAGAAAGATGCCATAAGCGCTCTAGATCGCTACGGCGAGAATTACCGAGTGGCGTATGGGTCTCATCATCTTGGTACTGACGAATTTATTGAAGACTAACCGCCTCTGGGCGGTTTTTTAATGCCTGGAGAAAGTGATGCCTGACAATTATCGCGTTATTGCCTCAACCAAATCCGGCGAAACCCACACCGGCCTTATGAATCGTTCGCAGCCTGAAGTCGTTAACGGATTCATTGGTATCGCTAATGAAGATGGTGGTTGGGTTTACCTCGCTCCGGATGACGTGCTCAAGATGGAGTTCGTGCCTGAGGTCAGGGATAGCGATGTTTAATCCTCTTCTTGAGGTAATAGCAAATCACATCAAAAACCATTTTAACAACATCAGAATATTCCATCGCCAGGAAAAACCACATTATATCAGTCAATTCAAACCTCCAATATTTATCAACAGAAGCTCCGGCCCATCCATTGCTTCTATTGTGGTAGTTAATTAATCGGAGGTTTGTCTCTTACAGGAGACAGGGCGTTATGGCGGATGATCTGGAAAGTTTAAACCGACCATTCCCCGCTGGGAGCTTTATCGGAGAGTTTTTACCATTTACCAAAATAATCCCCGCTCCAGAGGTTCTTGAATGGACCACTCAGCAAATCCTATCAGCCGATGGGCTGCTGCATAATGCTGACCACGGCCACCTCATTGATGCTGATATCCGCTTTATGTGGGCATCCTCTGCGTTCACGAAGAAAGGGCGCACCGTGCTGGGCCAGGCAGAGGAGGTAGCGATGCGTGCCGGCGGCTGGCAGAAGGCCCGAATGGAACAGCAAATGCATGAATGGTTCGGCGGGGTGCCGGGCTACATCATCACGCTGGCTGCCGATTTCTGCGCGCAGTGCACGGATCTGGAGTTCTGCGCGTTGGTAGAGCATGAGCTTTACCATATTGCCCAGCTAACCGATGAGTTCGGCGCACCGGCATTCACGCGGGAAGGGCAGCCGAAGCTGACTATGCGCGGGCACGACGTGGAGGAGTTCGTGGGCGTGGTGCGACGTTACGGCGCCAGCGACGAAGTACAACAGCTAATCGAAGCCGCAGCGGAGCGGCCGGAAGTAGCGAAATTAGACATAGCCAGAGCGTGCGGTACCTGCATGCTGAAACTGGCGTAATTACTTGGACTGACTTGGACGGATGGTGAATTATGGCGGCGCTAAAAAATGACGTTAAAGCGTACATAGTTCAATCGCTTGCGTGCTTCGATACTCCCTCTCAGGTTGTCGAATCTGTCCTGGTAGAATTCAATGTGAAGATCAGCCGCCAGCAGGTCGAATCCTACGACCCGACGAAGGCCAGCGGCAAAGCGCTCGCGGCGCGCTGGGTCGACATGTTCAACGCCACCCGCACCCGCTTCCAGAACGAAATCGCTGACATCCCGATCGCTAATAAGGCGTACCGGCTGCGCGTGCTCGACCGTATGGCAACGAGAGCGGAGGGCATCAAGAACCTTGCCCTTACCGCTCAACTGATGGAGCAGGCGGCGAAAGAGGTGGGTGATGCCTACACCAATAAGCAGAAAGTGGAGCACACTGGCGCGAACGGTGGCCCCATCTCATCTGCCACCTTGACGAAGGAAGAATACAAGAAGGCTCGACAGGAGATGCTGGAGGATGACGACTGTTGAGCAGCGGAACTATGCCCGCAAGATAGAGTGTGAAGAGGACGGGCTCTACTACTCCCGCTACTTCTTCAAGCAGCGCACCGGCGGCAAGATGATTGTCGCCCCGCATCACCAGGTGATTCAGGACACACTCGACCGAGTCATATCAGGCGAGATTAAGCGCCTGATCATCAACGTTCCGCCCGGTTATACCAAAACTGAACTGGCCACCATTAACCTTATGGGGCGCGGCCTGGCCCTGAACAACCGCGCCCGCTTCATGCACCTGTCGTATTCTCACAACCTGGCGCTGCTGAACTCATCCACCACGCGCGGCATGATCAAGTCGAAGGTCTACCAGGCCATGTGGCCAATGGAACTGCGCTACGATGCCGACAGTAAAGCAATGTGGTGGAACGAGTTCGGCGGCGGCGTGTATGCCTCGTCGGCAGCTGGTCAGGTCACCGGCTTCCGCGCCGGGCACATGGAACCAGGCTGGCAGGGCGCGCTGATTATCGATGACCCGGTCAAACCCGATGACGCATACAGTGAAATCGTGCGCGACGGGGTGAACAACCGCTTTAACGAAACCATCAAATCGCGACTGGCCGTCGAAACGACGCCGATGATCGTGATTATGCAGCGCATCCACTACCACGACCTGAGCGGCTATCTGCTGCGCGGCGGTAGCGGCGAGGAGTGGCACCACCTCAACCTCCCGGTAATCATCGACAACAGCCAGAGCTATGCCGAGGTTTACCCCGAGAATACCCACGCAATCCCAATCGACCATGGCCTGCCTGATGGCTGGCTGTGGCCATTTAAGCATAACGAGTCGCACCGGGTTTCTCTGTTCTCGCACCGGCGCACCGCCGACGCGCAGTACATGCAGAATCCTAAGCGCTTCAATGCCGAGGGCGCGCTGTGGAACGAGGAGATGATCAACGCAGCGCACGAAATGCGGATCACGCAGGAGCTTGCGCGCACCGTTGTCGCCATTGACCCGCAGGCCACCAACAGCGATGAGAGCGATGAGTCAGGCATTGCGGTTGCCAGCGTTTATGGCAGCGGCGATGAGCGCCAGTACACGCTGGACGCTGACTACAGCGGCAAATATTCGCCGAACGGCTGGGCCACTCGCGCCATCGAGGCGCATCACTATCATGATGCAGATGCGATCGTCATCGAGACCAACCAGGGCGGCGATATGGCCGAAGACACCCTGAAAAATGCCGGATTCACCGGGCGCATCATTCGCGTGCACGCCAGCAAGGGCAAGTATGCCCGCGCCGAACCCATATCAGCGCTTTATGCGCAGGGCCGCGTGGCGCACCGTGGAAGCCTCTATCAGCTGGAGAACCAGCTTATGGAATACGTGCCCGCGACCGCCAAGAAATCCCCCGACCGCCTCGATGCAGCCGTTTACGCGCTGACCGAACTGTCAGAACCACAATCAATCGGCATGTTGGTGCGCTCGCGCTGACGGAGGAACCGTGAACGAAAGCCAAAATAAATCGCAGAGGGCTGCTAATTCCGCCATCGAAAAGGATCGCGCGCAGTGGCTGGCTTCGCTATTCAACGGCACCAGCAACACTAAACGCCAGCGCCTTTACCAGGAGTTCGGGTACCCGGTCGAACTGACCTTTGAAGATTTCTATCGCGCCTATACGCGAAACGCGATCGCCGGCGCATCCGTCAGCCGCATGGTTGATGGCTGCTGGGAGGATTTGCCGGAAATCTATGAGGGAGACCAAACCAAGGACGCTACCAAACAAACACCGTGGGATAAGCGCATCAACAAGCTGATGAAGCGCTGCTGGAAGCAGATTAAAGGCACCGACCGCCGCAATCTGGTGGGCCGCTATGCCGCGCTGCTGATCCAGGTGAAGGACAGTAATCCATGGAGTGCACCAGTCGATAAGACCATCGTTTCCCGCATGGCTGAGAAAGCGCTGGTAAAGCTGATCCCCGCATGGGAAGCGCAGATTGAGCCGATAGAGTGGGATAGCGACCCGGATAGCGAGACGTTCGGCGATGTGAAAATGTACTCGTTCACTGAGCTGTCGGTTGGCAACAATCAGGACGCGCGGCCAGGGCGAATTATCAACGTCCACCCGGACCGGGTAATTCTCCTGGCTGAAGGCTCTGAGGATGGATCTATCACCTCCGGCCGGTCGATGCTCGAGGATGGCTTTAACAAGCTGCTGGATATCGAGAAGGTGAGCGGCGGCGCGTCGGAGGGCTTCTTAAAGAATGCCAGCCGACAGCTGAACTACTCATTCAGCGAAAAAACCAACTTTGCCGCGCTGGCCAAAGCCCTCGGCGTGCCGGAGAGCCAGCTATCTGAGGGGCTGGATATGCAGGTGCGCCGGCTGAACGACAGCACCGACAGCGCAAGCTTCATGCAGGCAGGTACTGCTGAAGTGCTGTCAGTGGCAGCTGCCGACCCCGAACCAACTTGGCGAACGGCGCTGAGCGAGTGGTGCGCCACCGTGCCGATCCCGATGAAGGAGCTGGTGGGCATGCAGACGGGCGAGCGCGCATCCACCGAGGACAGCAAGAGCTGGGCTAAAACCCGCATGTCTCGGCGCAATGGCATTCTCACCGAGTTCATCACCGATATCATCACACGCTTCTGGATGCTGGGGATCGTCCCGGCGCCCAAAGGTGATGAAATCACCGTCGGCTGGTCCGATTTACTGGCGCCAAGCCGCGCCGAGAAGATTGCGAACATGTCCGCGATGGCCGATGTCGGCGTGAAGACGGCCAGTGCCTTCGGCAGGTCTGCTATAACCGAAAACGAGGTGCGCGCCGAAGGCGAGATGCAGGCAATAACCGATCCGGGTGATGATGATGGCGAACCAAAGCAGCAGCGTCCTGACCCTTTTGCCGACGATGAGTCTGAAGCCGAAAAGTCCGGTAGTACCGAGGTCGCGTAAAGACCCGACGATGTCAGGCGGCGCGGTAAGCCGCATGGCGAAGGATATCGATGAACGGTATTACCGGATAAAGCTGGCACTCAAGGCGCTGATCGACGAGCGCATGACCGGGCGGGAGCGGGAGCGGGAGGGTAACGGCCAGAAATGGAATTTCCTCTGCCACCAGTCCGGTGACATGCCAACGCTGTATACGGCGAACGCGTCGACCTTTGTCTATGACATGACGGCGGCGCAGCTCTCCGACCTCCTGAAAATTGTTCAGACCATCCTGGATGATTTTCTGCTGGAGGGTGGAGAGCAGGAACTGTGGGCGCTGCAGTACGTCGCAGCTGAATACGAGCGCGGCACCCACCAGGCGTTCACAAACCTGTCTACCCAGTCGCCGGTATACGCCCAGCAGACCACCATGGCGCAGTTGCTGAGCAGTCCGGCGTACCAGAACCAGATAGCCGCGGCATACGTGTCTACGTACAGCGACTGGAAAGGGTTGAGCGATGCCGCGCGCACCGACCTGGCTAACGTGATTTCGGATGCCATCGGCAGAGGGGTTAACCCTCGCGAAACCGCCCGGGTGATCAGCAAGCGCCTCGATGTATCGATGGCAAGAGCCAAAAACATAGCCCAGACCGAACAGGTTGGCGCGCTCCGGCAGGCGCAGTGGGCTGAAACCGACTGGAGCGCTGAGCGGCTTGGCCTGCGCACCGCGCTACTGTGGATCTCCGCACTGAAGCCAACCACGCGACCGTGGCATGCGTCTCGCCATGGACAGGTTTACACGACTGACGAGGTGCGATTCTTCTACGCCGCGAACGGCAACCGCTACCGCTGCTACTGCAACCAGATACCGTGCCTGGTGGACGAGAAGGGCCAGATCGTGAATCAGGGGTTGATCGACCGCTTGCTTGAAGAGCGCAAAGAGTGGCGGAGTAGTTTAGCCGCATGATAAAACATTGGTTTTGCGGAGGGATGCATGGCAAAACCAGATGAGCCTTACAGGGCTTTAAAAGTCGAAAGTTTTAAGCCTGATAATCTTTCAGGAAAAAAAGGGAAGGTTCATATACGACCTTTGCCTGGGCAATGGGCAGCAGTCACGCTGGCTGTTGAATGTTCGAAAAAGCTTTCAGACGTGAGCGTATACCCGCTGGGGAGTCAATTCGAAATATGCGCGAAGCTTACTGACAGAGAGGAAGGAGGGGAGTACATCTACAGCTCCTTCAGATGGAAATTTAAACACCTCAAGTAGGTCGCCTCGGCGGCCTTTTTTTATGCCTTAAACCCACCGATGAGGATCCAGCGTGAAGCTATCGAGCATCCACGTTAAATCCTTCGCCGTAAACGCCTCAAACATCTCAACCAAAACAATCGACGGTGACGAGCACTACGTCATTCGCGGCGTTGTGCCTGTCGTTGATGACGTAGTGATGAATGGCGGCTTGTACCCGGCGGAGGAGATTAACAGCAGCTATGGCAGCATCGAGGGGAAACTGACCCCGCTGCCGCACCCAAAAGTCGACGGCAAGTTCGTCAGCGCCAACGATGCCCGCGCGCTGAACAAGTTCCACGTTGGCGCATGGGCCCAGAACGTCACCAAATCCGGCGACAAGGTGGTGATGGACGTTTATGTGAATAAGCGCGTTGCCGACCAGTCGCCGGACGGTAAGCGCCTGATTGCTCGCCTCGACGATATGATCGCCGGGAATAGGGTCGAACCCATTCACGTTTCCACCGGCCTGCTGCTCAACAAAGAGAACAGCAAGGGGGAGTCCAAGGGCAAAAAGTACAGCTGGATCGCCCGCAACATGAGATTTGACCATGTGGCCATCCTGCTGGACGAGCCCGGCGCGGCTACACCAGCTGAAGGCGTTGGCATCTTTGTGAACGCTGATGGCGAGGAGGGGGCGGTAGAAGCGGTCAGCCTGACGGAAACCGCCAACAATATGAAAGACGGCCTGATCAACAAGGCGAAGTTCTTCCTGCACCACAACGGCGACGCATCATTTGACGAGATTTATTCGATGCTGCGCGATGCCATCCGCTCAACGGCCGGTACCGACCTTTATCGCTACGTCACCAGCGTTTGGCCGGACAAGTTCATTTACGAGGAAGGGAAGCAGCTCTTCCAGCAAAAGTACCTCATTGACGATGGCGCGGTGACGCTGGTCGGTGAGCCTGTCGAAGTTATTCGCAAACCCACTGAATATGAAGTCAAAACCAACGGAGATAGTAACCCGATGAAAGAGAAGATGATCGCCGCGCTCAATGCCGCAGGCGTTAAAACCGAAGGGCTGACCGACGATCAGGTCTGGGATGCCTATAACCAACAGGCGCTAAAGAAGGATGGTAACGGCGATCCGGCTGGCGCGTCGCAGGTCAGCGCTGCAGCCATTGCCGCGGCAGTCAATGCAGCCATCGCCCCGCTCACAGAGAAGCTGACCACGCTGGAAGGTCAGTTGCAGGCGAACGCTGAGCATGACATCAATGCCAAGCGTAAGGCGGTTAAAACTAAGTTCTCGTTCATGACCGAAGCGGCGATCAACTCGCTATCTGGTGATGCGCTGAACGACATGTACTCACAGTGCCAGACCAGCAGCGGTCTGAACCCTGCATTCCAAGGTAATGGCGCTCAGAGTGAAATCCTTAACATGGAGGCACCTGAATAATGGCTCTTGCACCTCGTTTCCACACCGTAATCGCGGGCCCAGCCCGTAAGAATGACCCTCAAGTCATTGAAGCAATCATGGCAGCCGCCGTGAAGCCTGGCTCCATGGTTATGCTGGACAGCACAGGAAAACTGGCTGTTCACAATGTTGCGGGCGGCGCAGGCGTGGCGCTGGCGCTCCAGCACAACTATATCGGCGGCGGTGACATTCGCGATGTAGTGCCAGCCGGTGATACTGGCGCGGCAATCATGTGCGAAGACGATGTTGATTACCACATGCTGGTAAAAGCTGGGGAAGTATTGCTGGAAAACGAAGGCTTGGTTTCTGCCGGTGATGGCACGCTGTCTAAGTCAACCACTCCAGCCACTGACCAGGTCCTCTTCTATTCACGCGAAAAAATCACCGTTGGCGCTGAAGCCCAGCTTGTGAAAGTTCGCAAATCAGGGAAAGCAACCGCATGAGCATGATCGTATTTAACAAAAAGCTGGTTACCGATTACAACCAGGTGAAGCAGGCATGGAATCAACTGCTGATGCAGCGTGAATCCTTCAACATCAACCAGAACTCCATCTCCGCCCAGTACGGCGGCGCGCTGGAAGTTAACCAGGCCGCGCTGATCACCAAGGATTACTGGCGTGAAGTGGACAACATCACTACCCGTGTATTTCGCAACGATGAAGGTAATGGCTTGCTGGATGACCTGCTTGGCCTGGGCACGCCGATCTCCATTGGTAAAACTGCGGCGCTGTACCGAGTTTCAAGTGACGCGGGTAAGGTCCATCGCACCCTGACTGGCCACGTGCCGGAGGAGCTGGATAAAGTCATCTACGACGAAGCAGGTGACCCAATCCCGATTTTCAATACCGGCTACAGCCGTGAATGGCGCGAGTGGAACGGCATGCAGTCTGAAAACCTCGACGCTATGGCCGATGACCAGGAAGCGCATGTCGCCGCCATTCGTGAAGATATGGCCGACTACATGCTGTCCGGTGACGCCAAAGTGAAGGTTAAGGGATATGTAGGCGCAGGTATCACCAACCATGCCAACACCAACCAAGTGGATCTGAGTGCTTCCGGTCTGAACATCGACCTAACAACCTCTACTCCTGACGAAACAGTAGCGTTTTTCACTGGTCCATTTGCGAAGCTCCTGGATGACAACTACGTGCAGGAAAAGGTTAAAGCATGGGCCTCCCCGGGAATCATGCGTAACCTGAACAGACCGTATTCCGATGCTGCGGGCTTCAAAGAAGGCACCGTGCTGGAATATATCCTGCGCTATGGCCGCATCGAGTCGTTTAACCAGACCTTTAAACTGACCGGAAACCACTTCATCGCGTATGTGCGCAACTCGCAGTACATCAAGACGCGCATTGCCGCGCCTGTTGGCACCTTCATGATCCCGCGCCAGAATCCGTTCGACAACTACAACTCTCTGGTTTGGAGTGCTGTTGGTCTGCAGATCAAACGCGATTTCAACGGTCGTTCGAAAGTGTTTAACGCACAGGGTTAAGGGGCTTCGGCCCCTTTTCTTCGGGAGAGAGCATGAAAAAGTTAAAAGTTGAAAAAACTGGCTGCTGGGGAACGATTGACGGCTTATTCCAGCAACTGCCGGTGGGTCATGAATTCATTGCGGTAGATGTACCTCCGGCATTCGCAGGCCGCGTGTCAGTAGTAGGTGAAGTTCAGGATCAAGGACTTGAGGTTGCCACGCCCGGCGGTAACGATGACCCTGCGGAGCAGCCGGAGCAGCCGGAGCAGCCGGAGCAGCCGGAGCAGCCGGAGCAGCCGGACAACACCGTTAAATCAAAAAAGGCGAAATAACCATGGCTGACCCAATCACGGCGGCAGATATCCAAAAGTTCCTCGGTGAATTGGGTTATTCCATCCCGGAATCGCTACTGGCACCGATCCTCTGCCTGGTGAACAAGATTATCCCGTGCCTCGAAGGTGCGGGGCATGACGAGTGCACCACTAAACTGATTCTGATGTACGCCGCCGCATTGATGGCAACATCATCCGGCGCGCGGCGCATCAAATCGCAGGGGGCTCCCTCTGGCGCTTCCCGGTCGTTTGATTATGGCGAGGATAGCACCACCTGGTTGCGCAACTCGCTCTCGGCGCTGGACACGTCAGGGTGCACTTCAGGCTTGCCAATCAGTGCCGGGGCCAGCGTCGGATTCTTCATGGTTGCTGGTGGCTGCTGATGTGGATCTCCGTATCAGCGCGCCTTCCGAAACCATTCGAATTGGTGTGGGTGAAAACCAGCACCGGCCGGCAGACAACCGCTCACGTAAATGCTGCTGGCGAATGGCGGATTAAATGCCCGCGCATCGCCGCGGATAACCCTGAAGTCATCAGCTGGAAGGAGTAGCAATGTCATCCCTCGCAAACTGGTCCTACACCTTCGAGGCAACCATCTGGCGCCGTATCCGCGACGCCGATGGCGGGTATCTCGACGGTGGCGGCAGTCCGCTCGGTTGGCATGCGCCGGAAGTAGTCATGTGTGACTACCAGGGCGGCCTGTCAGCGAAAGTCGGCGAAATCGGAAAGGAGATTGTGGTCAAAAACACTATCTGGACCGAGTATGCGCTGGCAAACGAGGGCGATCGCATCTTTCTGGGCGCTTCCGAAGAAACTGTGCCGCCGGACAGTGCCGATGACATAAAGCAGATCACCCGATTCGCCGATACATTCGAACGGCTGGCGGATGATTACGCGCTAATCACAGGAGCCTGATATGGGGGCAAAGCTGCGAGGGGTGCAGAAGGCGAAGCAGAATCTGAACGCCATCATTAAAGACGTTCAGGGGCGCAAAGTGGTGCGGGCGAACCAGTCGGCCATGGTTATTGGCGCATCACAGGCAGCCATATACACGCCTATCGATACTTCCACGCTGATCAACTCCCAGTTCCGTGAAATCACTGTCAACGGCACTGTGGTTACCGGGAGAGTGGGGTATTCAGCGAAATATGCTGTTTACGTTAACGATCCGGAAGTGCTTCAGAAATTCAGGCGGTCATCCGCGAGAAAAGAGTTTCTGAAGCTCGGGTTTGAGGATCAGAAGGCGCTCATTGATCGCGTCGTCTTGCAGGAGTTGAAACTTTGACGCCTCCAATTTATCTGCGGCTTAAGGACCTGTTCGTCGATGCCGGGCTGACCGCGGGCCTGACGGTGCAGTGGCGCCAGTGGCGCGATACAAGCAAAAGCGCAGCGTTCATAGTCTTCATGCCGAACGGCGGGTCGAACCAGAGTTATGACCTGGGCGGCGAGCATTACGTGCTGGTTTCAGTTATTGGCACTGTGGATAAGCCTGACGTGGCCGAGGGTGCTGTAAACCGCATCGTCGAGTACATCAACGCTCAGGTCGGTGCCGATGACTGCGTCGGCGCTTTGCAGCTCATCGGTGGCTTTCCCCGCCCGATTCCCACGGAAGAAAATCGCCTCGTCTGGCAGCTCAACATCTCCTGCACATACGGGGAATAGCCCCGAAAAAATCCATCCCACAGGCTGCCAGCAGGCGGCCTTTTTAATTTTGAGAGGTATACATGCAAGGCTGTGCTAATGACTTTGGCAAGCTGATCGGGAAGGTCGCCGTGCTCCGCATGGCCTTCGGCTGCCCCGACGCGGTGCCAGCGATGGCTGAGTGGAAGCGCCTCGGCGCCATGACCACGAAGGGAATCGACTATTCCATGAACACCGTCAACTCCGAGGCAGACGATGCCAAGGGGCTGGTGGAGAACCTGGTCAACAGTATGGATTTCACTATTTCTGGCGAAGGTGAATTCCGTAAAAAAGACAAAGAATCGGAAATCGGTGCCATGCGTCTGTCGAAGTACATTTTCGACGAAATTCAGGCAGGGCGCCAGCCTACCGTCTGGGTGCGCTTCGACTTTGCTGGTGAGGATGCCGGTAGCTTCATCATGGGCTATTTCAACACCACTTCATGGTCTGGCGACTTCGGTACATCTGATATCTCCACCTTCTCCGGTGAGTGGAAAGTCTACGATGCCGATACCGTCGTGTTTGAAGTTGCCGATCCGATTGCTGTTACTGGTGTAACGGTCACACCTGATACCGGGAGCATCAATGTCGGCGCTACTCTTCAGCTGAATGCCTCGGTGGCGCCGCTCGATGCCACCAATAAGGGCGTTACCTGGCAGAGTTCAGCACCGGCCATCGCTACGGTGACCAGCGCCGGCCTGGTTACTGCCGTCAGTGATGGCACTGCAACTATTACCGCGACCACTGCTGACGGCGGAAAAACCGACACGGCAGCGATTACGGTCACCGAGCCTTAATCAGTACAAAGGGTAGTTGCGGCTGCCCTTGATACTGCTTACGGAGGTTTAATGACACCCATCAAAGAGATCGGCGAATTCGTCCTGGCAGATGGCGACAGGGAATATTTTTTCCGGCCTTCTTTTGCCGCAATGACGCGACTCGGCGATCCGGAAGAGATTGTTGCGCTTTACGTCGAACTGCACAGCGACAGCATCAGTCAGGTTCTGAACGCGGCCGTGGATATGCATGCGCAGATCCCTGAGCACCAGCGGCGCGTTTACGCAGCATTCAATCACAGCGCTGATGTTCCCTTATGGGCGCTGAACCATATGCGCATTTACCTGCACCGCCTGATGATGGCAGCTGCAGAGGTGATACAGGCCTGCTGTGTAGACGACGTATCCCATCTGACAGGCTGGATGGAGGAAAGGAAAACCGGGCGTGCCGGGATGTGGGTGCCGGATGCTCCAATAGCCGTCGTCGGCCGGAAGATGATTTGGCGACCCGGCCGCATGCCTGTGGATCACATGATTGTCATCGCTCGAAACCTGCTCGCTCACGGCGTGATCGGTAAAGCCCGTGTCAGAAAATTGCAGCGCCATGAAGAGCAGGAGACCACAACAGCTTTCCACGCATTCGAATACATCAGTGCGGCGCGAAGTCATTTTGGTTTAAGCCGGCAGGAGGCCGAGCAGCTCACGATGACTGAGTTTGCGATGATGATGAACGATAAATATCCGAACCAGAAAGGCTTCACCCGCGAAGAGTATGACGCGGTGATGGATGACGACGATCGGCGATGGGCTGAGCTCATGGCTAAAGAACAGAAGCCCGCTTAAAGCGGGCATTTTTTTGCCCGGAGAAAACTGATGGCCGAGAAAGCGGGTGAGCTTTTTTACGATATTGAAATGGACGTTCGCGGCCTGCTGACCGCCCAGCAGCAGGTAAACACCCGCCTCGACTTGATGGAGCGCAAATTTAACGACACCGGAAAAGCTGTCGAGTCTGTCGAGAACTCAATGGGCAGCCTGTCGCGCGTGGCTAAAGCTCTCACCGCGGCACTGTCAATTCAGCAGGTGGCGCAATATGCCGATGCCTGGACCACGCTGAACAACAAGCTGGCGAACTCCATCCGGACAGGTGAAAGCCTCACCCAGGTGACGCAGCGCGTGTTTGACATCACTCAGTCAACCCGTTCCAGCCTCGATGCCACAGCGTCGCTCTACGCTCGTCTGGAGCGTGCTACCCGCGAGTACGGCACCAGTGCTGAAAACGTTGCGAAACTCACCACGATCATCAACCAGGGATTCGTTGTGTCTGGCGCCACGGCGCAGGAAGCCGAGAACGCCATCATTCAGCTGTCGCAGGGCCTGGCATCCGGCGCGCTGCGCGGCGAAGAATTCAACTCAGTGAATGAGCAGGGCAACCGGCTGATCGTAGCTCTGGCTGATTCGATGGGCGTTTCTATCGGGCAGATGCGTGCGATGGCCGCTCAGGGCAAGTTGACCACCGACGTCGTAGTCAATGGCCTGCTGGGCCAGGGTGATGTGATCGGCAAAGAGTTTGCAAACACCACTCAGACCATCGGCCAGGCGTTCCAGATTGCCGGAAACAACATCACTCAGTTTGTGGGTAGTTCGGCGACCGTTAAAGCTGGTGTGGCAATCTTCAATGACGCGGTGATCACGCTGAGCGAAAACCTCGACGTGGTCTCCACTGTCATCCTCTCAGTCACCGCCATTATGGGCTCCCGCTACGTCGGTGCGCTGGCAGCTGCAACTGCCGCGCAGATATCTAATGCGGCAGCCGCTTACCGTGTAGCAGCATCTCAGGGCGCAATGGGTGCTGCAGCAAATATTGCCCGCGGCGCCTTGGCGCTGATCGGCGGCCCGGCGGGTGTGGCCACTCTGGCAGCCTCCGCCATCTTCTACTTTTACCAGCGCGCGCAGCAGGCGAAGCAGGAAGCCAATGACCTGGCCGACAGCGTCAACGGTCTGGTTGCCAAATTCAAAGAGATGTCTGCGACCGAAGTCGGTGCATCCATTGCGCGCATGCGCGAAAGCCTGGTCAGCCTCAGTGATAGCGTTGATGACGCACAGAAAATATACGACAAGGCCACTTACCGGGTAAGTGACTTGCGTAAGGAGATCGACAATTGGGGCAAAGGCACCACGCGCGGGCGTCAGGCTGCCGACGCTTTGTCTTCAGCATTGGACGATCAGTATATTGCAGCTGACGCACTGGAAAAGGCACAGAAGCGGCTGAGTCAGACGCAAAGCGCCATCAATCTTGGTCAGGCTCAGCTTACTACTGGGCTGAAAACGGGTATCGACCTGCTCAGCCGGGAAAGTACGGCAGCCGGTGATGCCGCGGGCATGATGAACCACTTCGCGCAGTCCGTGAATCTGGCAGCTAACGCTAAGGAAAAGTTCAACGCATCAAGCCTGCAGATCCCCCGCAGCGAAAAAGCCGATGACTTCAATAAGGATCTGGAAGACGAAAATAAGCTGCTGGCGATCACTGATAAGCGCCTGAGAGCCGTCACCAAAGCGCGCATGGAGGCCACTGCTAAAGGTGGCAACCTGAATCAGGTCAACACAGCCGCTGAGCTGGCTGGTGAGCAGTACGACCTGCAGGCTGCCGAAGCTGCGCGCAATTCGACGGCCAAGGAATCTGCGAAAGTCGAGAGCCAGGCGGAGCAGGCAGAAAAGCGCCGGCAGAAATCGCTGCAGGACCTCACCGACCAGATGGCAGTGGCCGAGTTGCAGTACAAAGGACTCAACCGGGAAGCTGCGCAGCTGGCTGCAATTCAGGACTTAGGATCCGGCGCGTCATCAACGCAGATGCAGCAGGCGTCCCAGCAGGCTGGGCTGATGTTTGATATCCAGCAAAAGGCAGCTGATAAAAAGGCTGCGCTCGAGCAGGATGCATTTGCCACCGCCGAACGCCAGCGCACTCAGGACCTGGCTCAGGTTCAGCGCCAACTCGCTGCCGGGGATATTAGCTTTGAGCAAAGCCAGAAACGCCGCGCCGAGATCGCCGCGACATATTCCCAGCAGATTGCTCAGGCGAATGCGTCGAATGCTGTCACACCGCAGCAGGCTGCAGCCGGAACTGTCGACCCGGTGCAGGCTCTGGCTAATGAAAATGCTCGGAAACTGGCGCTGATCCAGCAGTTTGAGCAGCAGAAAACCATCACCGAGCAGCAGGGGCTGGCGCTGCGCAACGCGGCCAATACCGAGTTCGAAGAGAAGCGGATCGCCGCGCAGTGGGAAATCTGGCGTCAGCAAAGTGCGGGCAATGAAGCTGCTGCTGCTGCATTCGATTCATTCGCAGGAAATGCTTCAAACGCGCTGACCGGGATACTTACCGGCAGTATGTCAGCGCAAGACGCCATGCGTTCGCTTGGCTCGACCGTGCTTAACAGCCTGGTTAACTCATTCGTCCAGATGGGTGTGGAGTGGGTAAAGTCTGCCGTAATGGGTGCTGCTGCTCAAACGACAGCTGTTGCCACAACAACAGCGGCTTCGGTTGCCGGAACGGCTACCACAACTGCAGCGAGTACAGCTGCGGCAGCTACAACGACGGCTGCGTGGACTCCCGCCGCGATAGTTGCCTCGATAGCATCATTTGGTACTGCAGCAGCTATTGGCCTGGGGGCAGTTCTTGGGGTGCTGGCAACCGGGATCGCTGGAAAAAGGAAAAACGGTGGGCCTGTCAGTGCTGGCTCAATGTACCAGGTCGGTGAGGGAAATAAGCCGGAGATGTACCGCGCCAGTAACGGCAGCAGCTATATGATCCCGGGCGATAACGGCAAGGTGATCAGCAACAAAAATCTGCAGGGAGGTGAGGGGGGCGGGCTTAACGTGGTGGTTAATTTTAACGATTACACCACTGGCGACCACAACTACGACTATCAGACCTCCCAGAACGGCAACACGCTGACCATTGAGGCCTTTGTTACTGACATTTCCAACGGTGGCCAAATGAGTCAGGCCATATCTAATTTCCACAACGCACCACGAAAAGCGCGAGGCGGCTAATGGCAATATCCTATCCTGACTGGCTGCCGCTGGCCCAGAAGAGCGGGAAATCACCCGCTACTGATACAGGGTTCAGAACTGAAACGCCCCAGGTTGGGGCACCAATTTTCCAGAAACTTACTGACGACCTGAAGACTACTTTCAGCCTGACGTGGATTTTTACCCGTGACCAGCACCGGGCGTTTATGCAGTGGCTGCGCAGCCCAAACTACCTCGATAACGGAAACCAGTGGTTCACGATGCGTTTGGGGACCGGATCGGGAGATACAGGGTTAGAGGTGCAGGAACTTCATTTTACTGCATACCCAACATGGAGCCAGTCCGGCAGCATCTACACATGGACGGGCAGCGTTATCTGCAGGCAGCTGAACAATTCGGACGATGACTACGACGATATTATTGTCGAACTGCCGCCGCCATGGGCCAGTTGGCTCGACATTATCGTCACCGGCTACCCTGACAATCGCGATCCCGAATCACTACCGAGATTACCCTGATGCCGACATTACGCGAGATAAGAGCGAGGCGGCCCAATCGTATTCAGTACGAAACCATCACGTTTTATCACTCCTCATTCGGCTATGTCCGCATCGTAAATAACCAGGTATTCCCGAAAAACATCGCGGGCAGCGAATACCTGCCGTGCCGTTTCGAACTGACAGAGAGCCAGCAGAGCAGCACCCCGGTAATCGACAGCACGCTTAAATTCAGCCGCCTCGCGCAGGATTTCAAGCAAAAGCTGAAGGCCTGGAGGAGCTATGCGCGCATTGAGCCAATCACTGCGACATATGCCCTTTATGACGCCGATATGATCACGCTGCTCAAGAGATGGCGGCTGTATGTCAGTGATTGCAGCATGGATGGAAGTGATGTGAATGTGTCTCTGTCGATGACAAATCCTTTAAACAAAAATGTAGGGAGGCCCTATGACCCAGCAGACTGGCCCGGCCTGCAAATCGGCTAGTGAATTCGCGGCGTGCATGATCGGGGTGCCGTGGCGCAACCGCGCCTGCACTTTCGATGCCTGCGACTGCTGGGGGCTGGTCGTGCTGTTTTATCGCCACGTGGCCGGGCGTGAAATACATCATTCGGCGGGATATGAGGCCGACAGCGATTTCATCACCTGTTTCGCCGATGAGGTCATCCACTGGCGCAGCGTGGGGGGGCCAGAGGAGGGGGGAATCTTCATTGCGTATGACGGAGATCGCCCGGCGCACATCGGCGTGATTGTGGATGGCCGGGCGCTTCACAGCCGCGGAGAGAATGGCGCTGTTCGCAGCGATCGCCTTGCGGCGGTTGAGCGGATGTTTACAAGAGTGGAGTACAAGGCCTATGCCGCTGATTGAGTTACAGAGAGTGCCCGGCACGCCGCGCGAGAGATTTAGCGTTGCCGATGGCACGCTGCTTTCCGACTGGCTGATGAGTGCGGACACGCATAGCGATGTCGTTGTCGTTTTGAACGGGCGGGAATTGGGGCCTGATGATGAGGTAGGATTTCCACTCAGCGAAGGTGACAGGGTTCAGATTTTCGATCAGCCGAAGGGTGTGATAGGCGACGTTCTGAGCCCGATTTTCAAAGTCGTGAGCAAGGTTTTCAGCTTCCTGATGCCAAAGCAGTCGTTTTCTGTGACGGACAGCAACAGCAAGGAATCTCCTAACAATAAGCTGACCGGGCAGACGAATGTGGCGCGAACCTATCAGGCCAGACCGGACGTATACGGTCAGGTGCGGGCGTACCCGGACCTCATTCAGCAGTCAATGTTCGAGTTCATCGACAACGTCAAGTATGTGACGGAATGGATGAATTTCGGGCTTGGTAAGTACACCGTCGAGAGTGTGCGTTACTCAGAATCAACGCTGGGTTCTCTCGCTGGCGCATCGTACCAAGTATTCGGGCCGGGGGAAGTCATTCCAGTGATTTATGAGGGATTTGAATTCGATGACGTGGATGGGCAGGAGATACCCGGACCGAATGAAAGTGGCGACTTCCCCGCTTACTCCGCGACAGCCAGCACTGTAGTTTCGGGCCAGTTCTCCGGTGGCCAGGTCTCAATGAAAATCGTGCTGCAGTCGCAGTTCGACTATTTTTTCAATCTGAGCAAGCCCCACGCAGTGACGTTTGTTATCAACGTCTCTTACAACACTGCAAGTGGTCCGGTGACGCGTGACATCACGCTCAATGCTGACATGTTCAATGCGACCATCAGTGATAATGGCGCGACGATTAACCCGGTGCGTTATTATAATTTCTTCTTCAACAACCTCAGCGGCAGCGATGCGCAAACCACGCCATCAAACGCGACGATTAACACCACAAAATTCGTGCTCAATGACAACCAGCCCCTGGTTGTCGGGCCGTTCTTTGCTCCGGTCGAGGGCGGCCAGCTGTGGGTTCATTTCCAGGCGCAGCTCGGCGACGGTGACTATGCGAATTACTCAGGAACCATCTGGAAAGTTGACGCTGATAACAACCCGGTAGCGGGTACCACGCAGAATTTCTCCGGCGGACTCAGCAACAACAGTGGCGGATCGGACACCATATACCGCACCGTTAAAATCACTCCAAATGCTGGGTATGGACGCTATGCAGTGCAGGTATATCGCACAAATAACAGCAAAGATTCAAGCGTGCTGCAGCTGAGCGAAGTGCATGTCGTGAGGGTCAGGAATAATGAGGTTCACCCTGATGACACGCTTGTGCGGGTGACCGTCAGGGCCACTGAGCAGGCGACTGGCGTACGAGACCGAAAATACAACGCTCTCATTACCCGGCACACGATCAGCTACAACGTGACCACGCGCACGGTTGATTACACGCTGCGGCCGTCCCGGTCATTTGCCGATGCTCTGGCCCACCAGTGGCTGGTCATCGGTGGAGAGGATGAGAGCTCAATTGACCTTTACGGGCTATACCAGATAGCTGGCTCGCTACCAGACCCGCGCCTCGGATACTTCGATTACACGTTCGACGACGAGGATATCTCGCTTGGGAACCGCGCAGAGACGACGTGTAACGTAGCGCGTGTGGTTGCGTTCTGGGAGGATGCTGTGCTCTCGTTCGTTCGTGATCAGCGCGTGCAGTACCCTGCGACCACCTTTAATCGGTCTAATATGGTGGCTGACGAGTACAAACTGTCCTACTCAATGACTATGCCGGGCGGTTATGACGGTGTGGAAATTGAGTATGTCAGCCCATCGACCAACAAAAAAACCTATATCCGGTACAGGATAACTTCGACCGGCATTGTGAAGGAGGCTGCAAAGAACCCGCTTAAAATCTCGCTGAACGGCTCACGGAATGAATATCAGGCCAACGACCGGGCGCTGGTTGAGGTCAATAAGCTGGTGCACTCGCGCGGTAAGATGAGCTGCAAAACGCTGGCAGACGGCCAGTACGTTTCTGTTGGCGACATGGTGCAGGTGCCGGACACTTACGACACTAATCAGCAGTCAGGCTATGTTGTGCGCCGGGCAGGGAATGACTTTGACACGAGCGAGGCGATCACATTTAGCGGGCAGATGTTCGTCACCGTCACTGACAGCCTTGGGCGCACGTCAGAGCGTTATCCCGCGACAATGAGGCCAGATACACGTTTCGGGTTTACCGCGGCTCTACCCGATATCAGCCTCAATATTTACGACGGCTACAGCGTGCAATCACCCTCCCGCTACGTCATTGCGACGCAGCAGGAGATGGATGCAACGCTCTGGAAAGTTGACGATAAGAAGCCCAACGCTGACGGAACGACATCATTCACGCTGTCGGAGTACAGCGACCTGATTTACCCTTAAAAATATCATCCACCAGTAAGCCAGCGTTGAGCTGGCTTTTTTTATGGAAAAATTATGGCTACCACACCAACGCAAGAACCCGTATCGTCAGAATCACCTCGCGACCTGAAATTTAATGCCGGGAAAATCGACGAGTTTGTAACCTCGCTGGCGCATAAATACGCTGACAGATTTGGCGGTGAGCATTACACAATTGAGGGCCTGCGCCAGTTGGCTCAGCAGGCAATTGCTGATTTTGGGTGGGTCCCTTTTGGAACATTTCAGGAAGGAGCAACGCTTACCCTGCCAAATCATATTTTAAAAGATGAGGCAGATGGTGAGTATTATCGTTGGGATGGAACTTTCCCGAAAGTTGTTCCCACTGGATCTACGCCTGAAAGCGCTGGAGGTGTTGGGATTGGAGCATGGGTAAGCGTTGGTGATGCAGTCTTAAGAAATAATCTAGCTTATGGAGACGTATCTCAGAATGCATCACCAAGAGAGAACAGCAAAGCCATCGAGGATAATGTTAAAGGTGTGTTGGCAAATCCTATTATAAGGTTTGCAACATTCAATATATGGACTAGCGGTAGTGTTGCAAATTATTATGGTGGAAATTTCAACTCAAAAGAAAGACTGAAGGATTTGAAAGAGGCCATCCTAAAATCACAGGCTGCCTATATAGGAATGCAGGAATGTTATGTTTTATACGAAAATCCGCCAGAGCATTTTCTAATCTACCCTCACAAGGTTTCATATTTTGGTAAAACTAACAATCTCAGTTTAGGTCGTTGGTACGGCAATATATTTACAACGGCATTTGAAACTTCGGGAAAGTCAAGCGTGGTGTATTCTTCAGGTCCAGGCTCTGTAGATACGGAGTATAGGGGATATACAAAAAGCATAATGAACATCAATGGGGTGAGCATTTCCGTATATAACACTCACTTAAGCACAGAGGATTCGAGGATTGTAGCTATGCTGACGGAGTTAAAATCAACTGTAAGCTCAGACCCCTCAAGCAAAATAGTTATAATGGGTGATTTAAACACTCAAGATTTGTCCCTGTTCAAACCTTTTGAAGACATCGGATTTACTGTTGTTAATAAAAATGATATCAATACATCAGTAAATGGTGTCTGGTACATTGATAATATTTTACATAAGGGTTTTTCTTCTCAGATATCTAGGGGGGCACAGGATAATAAAGTTGGCCTGTCTGACCATAAACTTCTCTATGTAGATTTGGAGCTGTAAATGAAAGCTGTAAAAATTAATGCAGATATCAGGACATTGGATGGCGAACCGTTAGACACAGTTCTTGATGAAATACGGTGCCAGGTTGACCAACTGTATAGGAAATCTGAGTTTTCTATATATAACGATCCGTCACACCTTGACCTTGTAGCCAGTACGATGACTATAATGGATGCTATCAATTCATTACCTAGAAACTCAGTGTTGATGTTCGATGCAATCCAAGCTTCATATCCTGCATTCAGTGTGCCGCTAAATTCATCGGGAAGTAGGATGAGCGGCTTTGTATCAATTCATAAAGGTTATGATATAAGCAAAGCATATGTTAGATGGCAAAACGAGTTATATGTTGCGTATCTAAACTATAACTCAAATGTTGTGCCTGCGTTAGGGCAGTGGATTTTTGCTCGAGATTACTTTCCAGTGCAATTAGCCCCCGGAAGCTTCTCTAATAAATTATCAAATGTTGTTGCTAAGGGTGAGTACTATTGCACTGGCGCAAATGCTTCAATATTTACTGACTCACCAACAGGCTTTCCATTTTTCCTAAGCGTTAAGTTTAATGGGGGTGATATATTGCAGGAGATTGTTTCAAATAACCTTCTTAACAAAAGATATGTAAGGCAAGTCTCTTCTGGAACTGCAAGAGACTGGGTTCGGACCCCTCAAGTCTACCTTAACCAGGCAGACTCGTCTTTAGATGTTGGTGACATATCAGTTAGAGGTGGCATTGCTTACATATGCAAGACTAAGGGAACATCAGTTGCTATGTAGCCTTAAAGCAAACATATGCTTAGTTATTTCTTTTGTCATCACCTTAAAAGTGAAGGAGATGGCAAAGACTAGCATAAAGAACAGCAAAGCATTTATGAAGTAATTATCTGAGTATTTAATATATCTTAACACGCCCTCGAAAAGATATGCTTCGTAGGAATATGCGCCAAGGAAGGCGGTTGTGGTGGTAGTGATCTTAGTTATCTCAAAAAAAGAAATTAATGCTAAGCCAAAAAGAACAGATGAAATTATGAACTTGATAAAGCTTGGGTGGGTCTTTAGTGATATAAAGAGTATTATAAAAGATGAGATGGCTATCGCATGATAAACTTTAGCCGATCGCTGAGAATTTAAATTAACAAGGCCAATCATAACGCCAATCGGAAAGCTGAAAGCATGGAAGCTAAACAATGTTTTAATAGTATTATATTTATCCGGGAGTGAATTATTGTGAATAAAAAAACAAGCAATAAATATTATTGACGCTCCAAATGCAGGGTGCAGAGAAAGCCTTGAGCAAAATAAAAATGAAAGGTAAAAGATTAAATAAAGAAGCGCGATGAAGTAGATATACCACATGGTGCCATCAATTGGCAATGATGGCGCTAAAAATGTAATTGTTTTTATTACATCTAAAAAACTATCAGGATAAAACCCTTTGACAGCAGCAAGTATTATTGAAGATAGAGCGAAAGGGATATATACAGCGGATGCCCTTTTTACGAAGAATTCATCAAGTCCGTTTTTTAAATATGATTTAGTTAGGCCATATCCAGATATTAAAAGAAAAAAAGAAACACTTGCTGTAGCAAAAAATGAGTAAAATCCATCAATGGGTATTTTTTTCATCTGTACCAAATGGAAAAACATAACGCAAAAAATCGCTACACCTTTGGCATTATCAGTGGCATTTCTTGAAAACATTAGGAGCTCCAGCTCATACTTATATGGTTGAATGTTACTTTATAAAATAACGAAAATCAGCAACTGATACAGAATTTATATTGAAATCATCACCATGACAATTTTCATCCGCGCGCCAGTTGATCAATCCGGCCACATGATCAAATAATACTGTATATCCAAACAGTATCGAGGTAATCATGGGCAGAAGAGACGACATCCCCGCAGCGTTCCGCGCGAGCATACAGATTGCGGACAATGGGCGGCGCACAGTGACCACGGAGGCATTCGTTGCTGCACTGGCGCAAGTAAAATATGAGTGGTCGCTGGCCGAAGCCAATCGCTGGATAGAGCACTACCAGAGCACGTTTAAAGACGTGTCAACGGAAGAGGGTGAGCGCCGGACGTTCCTTCTGTTCAATCCGAACAATGGGGGCTTCTAATGGGCTTTCCCTCCCCAGCTGTCGACTACATCGAAGACGGCATCTGCCTCAACCGCCTGTTCATCCCGCATCCGTCAGCGACATCGCTCGTTGAGTTCGGCGGCCTGCAGTACGTCATTGACTCTGCGGCTGTACCTGGCCCCGGCTCGGAGATTTGCTACGAGATTTTCGGCGAGGTGGCGATCGGGAAATTCATGGGCAGGGCGATTATCACGCCAGATGGTGACGCAATAGAAGGCGAGGCGTTGAGTGAGGTCATTGTGCTGGGCGCGGTCGTTTTGACGATCACGCAGCACTTCGATTTTAATGGTCCTGCAATATAGTCACCAGGGCCATCCGACGAAAGTTTTGCTTACCGGCGGTTACGTCATGTTCTTTCGCGAGGAGTGCTAACAGTGTAAGATGCGGCACATATTGCGGGTTGGTATAAAGTGGGTGCATTAGCAGAAGTGTCCACCGCCGTGTCCATCCTGAAGAATTCAACGATTTAACTTGCGAAAAAATTCATATAAATGAAGCACATAAGAAACTTTTCTATCATCGCCCACATCGACCACGGTAAATCCACGCTCTCTGACCGTCTGATCCAGATTTGCGGCGGGTTAACCGAACGCGAAATGGCTGCGCAGGTTCTGGATTCCATGGATTTAGAGCGTGAGCGCGGCATCACCATTAAAGCGCAGAGCGTGACGCTCGATTACCATTCACCCGATGGTAAAACTTACCAGCTCAATTTTATCGACACTCCGGGACACGTTGACTTCTCCTATGAAGTTTCGCGCTCGCTGGCGGCCTGTGAAGGTGCATTGCTGGTGGTGGATGCCGGGCAGGGCGTAGAAGCTCAGACCCTGGCAAACTGCTACACCGCGATGGAAATGGATCTGGAAGTCGTACCTGTACTGAACAAAATTGACCTGCCGGCGGCCGATCCGGATCGCGTGGCGCAGGAGATTGAAGATATTGTCGGCATTGATGCCACTGATGCGGTGCGCTGTTCAGCGAAAACCGGTATCGGCGTGCCTGACGTGCTCGAGCGCCTGGTGCGCGACATTCCACCGCCGGAAGGTGACCCGGAAGCCCCGCTGCAGGCGCTGATCATCGACTCCTGGTTCGACAACTACCTTGGCGTCGTCTCGCTGGTGCGTATCAAAAACGGCACCATGCGTAAAGGCGACAAAATTAAGGTGATGAGCACCGGTCAGGTTTATAACGCTGACCGCCTGGGTATCTTCACGCCGAAGCGCGTTGATACCGACGTGCTGAACTGTGGTGAAGTAGGCTGGCTGGTATGTGCTATCAAGGACATTCTTGGCGCTCCGGTCGGGGATACTCTGACCCAGTCACGTAACCCCGCTGACAAAGCATTGCCAGGCTTTAAAAAAGTGAAGCCGCAGGTTTACGCCGGTCTGTTCCCCATCAGCTCTGACGATTATGAAGCCTTCCGTGATGCGCTTGGCAAGCTGAGCCTGAACGATGCTTCCCTGTTCTATGAGCCGGAAAGCTCTACCGCGCTGGGCTTTGGCTTCCGCTGTGGCTTCCTGGGTCTGCTGCACATGGAGATCATCCAGGAACGTCTGGAGCGTGAGTACGATCTCGAGCTGATCACCACGGCACCTACCGTGGTTTACGAAGTGGTGACCACCGACAACCAGATCATCTATGTGGACAGCCCGGGTAAACTGCCGCCGCTGAACAACATTGAAGAGCTGCGCGAGCCCATCGCCGAGTGTCACATGCTGCTGCCGCAGGAGTTCCTCGGCAACGTCATCACGCTCTGTATCGAGAAGCGCGGCGTGCAGACCAACATGGTTTACCACGGAAACCAGGTTGCGCTGACCTATGAAATCCCGATGGCGGAAGTGGTACTCGACTTCTTCGACCGTCTGAAGTCAACGTCCCGTGGCTACGCGTCGCTGGACTACAACTTCAAACGCTTCCAGGCGTCCAACATGGTGCGCGTCGATGTTCTGATTAACTCCGAGCGCGTCGATGCGCTGGCGCTGATCACCCACAACGACAACGCGCCGTACCGCGGCCGCGAGCTGGTCGAGAAAATGAAAGACCTGATCCCGCGTCAGCAGTTCGACATCGCGATTCAGGCGGCCATTGGCAACCATATTATTGCCCGTTCAACGGTGAAACAGCTGCGTAAAAACGTGCTGGCTAAGTGCTATGGCGGTGACGTCAGCCGTAAGAAAAAGCTGCTGCAGAAACAGAAAGACGGTAAGAAACGTATGAAGCAGGTGGGTAACGTTGAGTTGCCGCAGGAAGCGTTCCTGGCCATTCTGCACGTAGGTAAAGACAGCAAATAAGCCCGAATTCGGGCTTTGAGGGAACTGGAATGGCTAATATGTTCGCCCTGATTTTGGCGATAGCAACGCTCGTCACCGGTATTGTCTGGTGCATCGATAAGTTCAAATGGGCGCCGGCCCGTCGCGCCAAACGCGCGGCGGCGCAGGCCGAAGGCATTGCGGAAACCAAGGCTGACAAGCAGCCGGGTTGGGTGGAAACCACGGCATCGGTATTCCCGGTGCTGTTCGTGGTGTTTGTGGTGCGCTCATTTATCTATGAGCCGTTCCAGATCCCTTCCGGTTCAATGATGCCAACGCTGCTGATTGGTGACTTTATCCTGGTAGAGAAATACGCCTACGGGATTAAAGATCCGATTACTCAGACCACGCTGATCGAAACTGGCCATCCGAAGCGCGGGGATATCGCGGTATTTAAATACCCGAAAGATCCGAGCCTGGATTACATTAAGCGCGTTGTTGGCCTGCCGGGTGACCGCGTGGTGTACGATCCGTTGAGCAAAACGGTCTCAATTCAGCCCGCCTGTGATGGCGGCACGCCGTGCGATAAAGCGCTGGCAGTGACCTATTCAGACGTGCAGCCAAGCGACTTTATTCAGACCTTTAGCGGCTTCAGCGGTAACGAAGTTGGCAACGGTTTCTATCAGGTACCACAGGGCGAATCGATGCAGGGCGGCCTGCGTTTAGCCACCCGCAACGAGACGCTGGGCGATGTCACCCACCGTATTCTGCTGGTAACCCAGGCGCAGAGTCAGCCGGGTTCATATTACCAGCAGCCGGGCCAGCCGCAGTCGAGCTGGGTCGTGCCGCAAGGCATGTACTTTATGATGGGTGATAACCGCGACAACAGCGCAGATAGCCGTTACTGGGGCTTTGTCCCGGAGCGTAATCTGGTAGGCAAAGCCACCGCCATCTGGATGAGCTTTGACAAGCAGGAAGGGGAATGGCCAACGGGCGTTCGTCTCAGCAGGATTGGCGGTATTCACTAATGTTTGCCTGCGGGCAACATTAACTACGGGTGGCCTGGTCGTATACCAGGCCACTGCACACGAAACAGATCGTGTTGGTGTACAGGCTCAGCCCTGTTCCGTGTGCAGCATAATTGACGCATTCAGAAATTGGTAACGCATGAACCCCATCGTAATTAACAAGCTTCAACGAAAGCTGGGCTACACTTTTACCCATCAGGAATTGTTACAGCAGGCGCTCACTCACCGCAGCGCCAGCAGTAAACACAACGAACGACTGGAATTCCTGGGCGACTCAATTCTGAGTTACGTCATTGCTAACGCCCTTTATCAGCGCTTCCCGCGCGTGGATGAAGGCGACATGAGCCGCATGCGCGCCACGCTGGTGCGTGGCAACACGCTGGCTGAAATGGCACGGGAATTTGACCTGGGCGAATGTTTACGCCTGGGGCCGGGTGAACTGAAAAGCGGCGGCTACCGTCGTGAATCGATTCTTGCGGATACCGTGGAAGCGCTGATTGGCGGGGTTTTCCTCGACAGCGATATCCAGACGGTAGAGCAGCTGATCCTCAACTGGTACGCCAGTCGTCTCGATCAGATCAGCCCGGGCGATAAACAAAAGGATCCAAAAACGCGTCTGCAGGAGTTCTTGCAGGGTCGTCATCTGCCGTTACCATCTTATCTGGTGGTACAGGTGCGTGGCGAAGCGCACGATCAGGAATTTACTATTCACTGCCAGGTAAGCGGCATGGCAGAACCGGTTGTGGGAACCGGCTCCAGCCGACGCAAAGCTGAGCAGGCAGCGGCCGAACAGGCGCTGATTAAGCTGGGAATTGAATGAGCGAACAAACTACCCATTGCGGCTTTATTGCTATTGTAGGCCGCCCGAACGTTGGTAAATCTACACTACTGAACCAGTTACTGGGGCAGAAGATTTCCATCACCTCGCGTAAGCCACAAACCACGCGCCACCGTATTATGGGCATCCATACTGAAGGGGATTATCAGGCGATCTACGTCGATACCCCCGGCCTGCATATGGAAGAGAAAAGGGCGATCAACCGCCTGATGAACCGCGCTGCCAGCAGCTCAATCGGCGATGTTGAAATGGTGATCTTCGTGGTTGAAGGCACCAAATGGACCGCCGATGACGAGATGGTGCTGAACAAGCTGAAAGATGGCCGCGTGCCGGTGCTGCTGGCGATCAACAAGATTGACAACCTCACGGACAAAAGCATTCTGCTGCCGCATCTGCAGTTCCTGGGGCAGCAGATGAGCTTTATGGACGTGGTGCCCATTTCTGCCGAAAAGGGCGACAACGTGGATACCATCGCCAGCATCGTGCGTAAGCGTCTGCCGGAGGCTGAGCACCACTTCCCGGAAGATTATATTACCGACCGTTCGCAGCGTTTTATGGCCTCCGAAATCATCCGCGAAAAGCTGATGCGTTTCCTCGGCGCGGAACTGCCCTACTCGGTGACCGTGGAAATCGAACAGTTTGTGACTAACGAGCGCGGCGGGCTGACCATTAATGGTTTGATCCTCGTGGAGCGCGAAGGTCAGAAGAAAATGGTCATCGGTAATAAAGGCGCCAAGATCAAAGTGATCGGCACTGAAGCGCGCCGTGATATGGAAGATATGTTCGAGTCGAAAGTTCACCTCGAGCTGTGGGTGAAAGTGAAGTCCGGCTGGGCGGATGACGAACGCGCCTTACGCAGCCTGGGCTATACCGACGATCTCTGAACCTGATGGAAGGCTGGCAACGCGCGTTTGTCCTGCATGGACGCCCCTGGAGCGAAACCAGCCTGCTGCTTGACCTGTTCTCCGAACAGCACGGCAGGGTACGGGTACTGGCCAAAGGTGCCCGTTCCAAACGCTCCAGCCTGAAGGGCGCATTACAGCCTTTCACCCCGCTGCTGGTGCGTTGGGGCGGTCGCGGCGAAGTGAAAACGCTGCGCGGGGCTGAACCTGTCTCTCTGGCGCTGCCTCTCTCCGGTATTACTCTCTACTGTGGTCTCTACGTCAACGAACTGCTTTCCCGCGTGCTGGAACACGAAACGGCTTTTAGCGAGCTGTTTTTTGATTATCTGCACTGCATTCAGGGGCTGGCAGGCGTGACCGGATCGCCGGAACCCACGCTGAGGCGCTTTGAGCTGGCGATGCTCGGCCATCTTGGCTACGGCGTTGATTTCCTGCACTGTGCCGGCAGCGGCGAAGAGGTCGCCGATGATATGACCTACAGCTATCGTGAAGAGAAGGGTTTTATCGCCAGCCTGGTGGTGAATAACCGCAGCTTTACCGGACGCCATCTGCGCGCGCTGTACCAGCGTGAATTTCCCGATGCCGATACCCTGCGCGCCGCCAAACGCTTCACGCGCATTGCGCTGAAGCCTTACCTTGGCGGTAAACCTCTCAAGAGCGCCGAGCTTTTTCGTCAGTTTTTGCCGAGAAAACCAGCGGACGCAGCGCCAGCCGCGGACGAATAGCCACAGGTCATACCCTTCAGGCTGCTGAACGTTGTACACTCGACAAAACCCTTCGCGATAATCTGAGGACTGTCATGGCTGAGTTGTTGTTAGGCGTTAATATCGATCACGTGGCCACCGTGCGTAATGCGCGCGGCACGCAATATCCCGACCCGGTACAGGCGGCGTTTGTCTCCGAACAGGCCGGTGCCGATGGCATTACCGTACACCTGCGCGAAGATCGCCGTCATATCACCGACCGCGATGTGCGCATTCTGCGTCAGACCATTCAGACGCGCATGAACCTGGAAATGGCCGTCACCGATGAGATGGTCGATATCGCCTGCGAGGTCGTGCCGCATTTCTGCTGTCTGGTGCCGGAAAAGCGTGAAGAAGTGACCACCGAAGGGGGGCTGGATGTTGCCGGCCAGCAGGATAAAGTGACGGCGGCAGTACAGCGCCTTAATGCGGCTGGTATTCTGGTCTCCCTGTTTATTGATGCCGACCATCGCCAGATTGACGCCGCCGTGGCGGCGGGCGCTCCCTACATCGAAATCCACACCGGTGCCTACGCTGAAGCCGCAGAAGGCCCGGAGCGTGACGCCGAGCTGGCACGTATTGCCGAGGCGGCCACCTACGCCGCAGGCCAAGGCCTGAAGGTCAATGCGGGCCACGGCCTCACCTACCATAACGTCCAGCCGATTGCGGTTCTGCCGGAGATGCACGAGCTGAACATCGGCCATGCGATTATTGGCCGGGCGCTCTTCAGCGGGCTGGCTGACGCAGTGAAAGAGATGAAGCAGCTGATGCGGGAAGCGCGTCGCTAATGGCTATTCTCGGCCTCGGCACCGACATCGTGGAGATCGCCCGTATTGAAGGGGTGATCTCCCGCTCCGGCGATCGGCTGGCGAAGCGGGTGTTGAGTGATAATGAATGGCGGCAGTATCAGGCCCATCAGCAGCCGGTGCGCTTTCTGGCTAAACGTTTTGCGGTAAAAGAAGCGGCGGCGAAAGCCTTCGGCACCGGGATCCGCGGCGGGCTGGCGTTTAATCAGTTTGAAGTTTACAACGATGAGCTGGGCAAACCCGGCCTGCGCTTTTTCCAGCACGCGCAGGAAGTGGCGAATAAGCTCGGCGTGGCACACGTCCACGTCACGCTGGCCGATGAGCGCCATTATGCCTGTGCTACGGTGATTATCGAAAATTAACCTGTCGTATGCAGTTCTACAAACTTGTCCCACAGCTGCTCATTGCTCTCAATGCGCTGTGGGTCAACAATAATGGTGTTATCAATCGGGCAGACCTGCTGACAGGTAGGGGCGTCGTAGTGTCCGATGCATTCGGTACAGCGCTCGCCGTCAATTTCGTAGAACTCATCCCCCATCGCAATCGCCTGGTTCGGGCACTCCGGCTCACACATATCGCAATTGATACATTTTTTGGTGATCAGCAGCGCCATGGTTATCTCAGTCATTAACAGGATAAAGTGTGCGGATATTATACGTGCACTGACTGTTCACACCAGTTTTTTCACCAGCGCTTCACTGTGGCGGATATGGCTGGAGGCGCGTTCAGGGTCGCGCTGAATCAGCGCCATAAACAGCAGGTCGGTCAGCGCCAGCTGGGCAGTGGTTGAGGAGATTGCCGCGCTGCGCGTGGTCTGCTCTTCTGCTACGGTGTACAGACAGTGGCTGGCGGACTGCTGCAGGGTGTTAGGCGTAAAGCCGGTGAAGGCCAGCACGGTTGCACCGATGCGCTGCGCTTCCTGCGCCGCCAGATTGATCTCGCGGCGCTCGCCGGTGTAGGAGATCGCCAAGAGCACATCGCCGGGGCTGAGCGCCTGCACGCTGGCCAGCAGCGCATGCATATCCTGCTCGGCGACGGCGCTGATGCCAATCTTCATTAGCTTCCAGGAAAAATCTTTCGCCACCAGGCCGGAAGCCCCAATACCGACCAGTACGATACGCTTGGCATTTTTCAGCAGGCGCAGCGTTTCCAGCAGCATCTCCTCGCTGTTGATATCCAGCGTGGCGCGGATTGCCGACTGCTTTTCGGTAAACAGCTTCTCACCGACCACCTTTAACGCATCGTCGCTCAGAATGTGGTTGTGCACGGTGATGGCATCTTTGCCAGCCAGCGACTCGCTCAGTGCCAGCTTCAGCGCCGGAAAGCCTTTGTAACCCAGCTTCTGGGCAAATTTCACCACGCTTGACTGGCTCACCCCTGACTCGTCAGCCAGCTTTTGTGAACTCAGGTGGCGCGCACGGTCCGGCTGCGACAGCAGGAAATCCGCCAGACGGCGCTCATTCAGTGCCAGGCTGGGATACAGCTGACGGATACGCAGCAGTGAACTCATCTCTTTTCCTCTTACGAATTCAGATCCATCATATTGAATTATCTGCAATGATAACAGGCAGAGCGTTAAGTCTAGCGTTTCATTTTATTGCCGCGATGATTAAAAACAGGAAAATGCGTCGTCGCAAAGAATTAAATATTCCATTATAGTTTTTATCTTTAGAATTAAAAATTCAGTAGGGGGAATAATGAACCTTGGCTCACTGGTCTCAGAAACGCGCAACCCGGACACGCTCGACCTCGATAATCTGTCGACGCTGGCGATGGTCACCAAGTTTAATCAGCAGGATGCCACCGTTGCTACGGCGGTCAGCCTGACGCTGCCGCAGGTGGCCGCAGCCGTCGATGCCGCAGCCGCTTCTCTGGCAGCAGGTGGACGTCTGATCTACATGGGCGCTGGCACCAGCGGCCGGCTTGGCGTGCTGGATGCTTCCGAATGCCCGCCAACCTTTGGCGTGCCGCACGGCGTAGTGGTGGGGCTAATCGCCGGGGGGCCAGGCGCATTGCTGAAAGCGGTGGAAGGGGCGGAAGATGATGAACAGCTCGGCGTCAGTGACTTACAGGCGCTGGATCTGACCGCTAACGATATGGTGGTCGGGCTGGCAGCATCGGGGCGCACGCCTTACGTGATCGGCGCGCTGCGCTATGCCCGCCAGCAGGGCTGCCGTACAGCAGCAATCTCCTGTAATCCCGACTCGCCAATTGCCCATGAGGCGGAAATCGCTATCTCCCCGGTGGTTGGCCCGGAAGCGCTGACCGGATCCACACGGCTGAAATCCGGCACCGCTCAGAAGCTGGTACTGAATATGATCTCGACCGGTGCGATGGTCAAAATCGGCAAGGTGTATCAAAACCTGATGGTCGATATGCAGGCCACTAATATCAAGCTGGTCGATCGCGCACGCCGCATGGTGTGTGAGGCCACCGGCTGCCAGCCCGAGCAGGCCGATGCGGCGTTACAACAGGTTCATCACGAGGTGAAAACGGCAATTCTGATGATCCTGGCGGACATCCCAGCCCCTGAGGCTAAACAGCGCCTGCTACAGCATCATGGCTTCCTGCGTGCGGCACTGAAAGGATAAGGCATGGAAAAGTCTACCCGGCTGGCGCAGGTGCTGCTGCAGGGCATTGGCGGCGCGGCCAATATCATTAAACTGGAAAACTGCATGACGCGGGTGCGCGTTGAGGTCAGCGATGAAGGGCAGCTGCAGCTCAACGATTTGCGCCAGCTGGAGGGCGTAAAAGGCTACGTCAAGCAGGGGAGCCAGCACCAGTTTATCGTCGGTCCCGGCGCGGCAGCCAAAGTGGTGGAGGCGATGCGCAGCCTGATGAGCCCTGCGGCGATCGACAGCGTGCGTGAAAACAGAGCGCGGGCTAAGGCGAAATATCATGCTCCGCTCAGTGACGCACTGCGCCAGCTGGCGAACGTATTTATCCCGCTGATCCCGGCATTTATCGCGTCCGGGCTGATCACCGGGGTGATTAACATCATTAAGCGCCCGGATATCGTCGGCGATATCGCAACGCAGTATCCCAATCTTCTCGGACTGGCGGCGATCTTCGGCAGCGCGATTTTCACCATTATGAATATTCTGGTCGGCGTGAACACCGCCCGTGTATTTGGCGGCTCGACCGCGCTGGGCGGCGTGATGGCCGGGATACTCTCCAGCCCGGCGCTGGCAAATATCACGCTGTTTGGGGAACCGCTGGTGCCCGGGCGCGGCGGGGTGATCGCGGTGCTGCTGGTGGTCGCGCTGATGTGCTGGATTGAAAAACGGCTGCGCGCGCGCCTGCCGGAGTCGCTGGAGCTGATCCTCAATCCGCTGCTGACGACACTGATTACTGCCACGCTGGCGATTGTGCTACTGCAACCGTTGGGCGGCACGATCTCCGATGCCATCGCGCACGGCGCCACGCTGGCTATCGATCGCGGTGGCGTGCTGGTCGGGGCGCTGCTGGCAGGAACGTTTCTGCCGCTGGTGCTCACCGGGCTGCACCAGGGGATGGTGCCAATCCACGTGGAGCTGGTGCAGGCACACGGTTCTAACGCGCTGCTGCCCATTTTGGCAATGGCTGGCGTCGGGCAAATTGGCGCATCCGTGGCGGTGCTGCTGAAAACCCGTAACGCACGGCTGAAAAAGCTGGTGAAAGGGGCGCTGCCGGTTGGCATTCTGGGCGTGGGGGAGCCGCTGATCTTCGGCGTCACCCTGCCGCTTGGCCGCCCGTTTATCGCCGCCTGTCTTGGCGGGGCGGTGGGCGGTGCAGTAATCAGCTATGCTAAGGTCGCTACCCTGATCACCTTTGGTCTCTCCGGCTTGCCGCTGGCGCTGACCATTGTGGCTGGAAAAGTGATGATGTATCTGGCAGGCTGGCTGACAGCTGCTGTATGCGGTTTCCTGTTTGCCTGGTTTATGGGCTTTAACGATCCTGAGGAGTAAGGTTTGACATCCAGTCGCCAACGACGCGTGGTATTTTTCGACCTTGATGGCACCCTGCACCAGCAGGATATGTTCGGCACCTTTATGCGCTGGCTGCTCTGGCGCCAGCCTCTTAATCTGCTGCTGGTGGTGCCGCTGCTGCCGGTGATAGGTGCCGGGTTGCTGATTAAGGGCCGGGCAGCGCGCTGGCCGATGAGCCTGCTGCTGTGGTCGATCACCTTCGGCCACAGTGAAGCGCGCCTGCAAGCGCGCGAGCAGCAGTTTGCCCGCTGGTTTCGCCAGCGCGTCACCGCGTTTCCGGTGGTGCAGCAGCGGCTGACGGATTACCTGCGCAGCGAAGATGCCGATGTCTGGCTGATCACCGGCTCCCCGCAGCCGCTGGTGGAGCAGGTCTACTTTGATTCGGCATTTCTGCCGCACGTCAAACTGATCGCCAGCCAGATGGCGCGCGCCCACGGCGGACGCGTACTGGCGATGCGCTGTCTTGGCCATGAAAAGGTGGCGCAGCTGGAAGAGCAGATCGGCACCCCACTGCAGTTATGGAGCGGCTACAGCGACAGCAAGCAGGACAATCCGCTGCTGTTTTTCTGCCAGCATCGTTTTCGCGTGACGCCTGCGGGTGAGCTACAGCAACTGGACTGAACTGGTATATAATGTCGCGCTTTTTTTCTGCCGGAGACTCAGGTGAGCGACAATAACGACGAATTCTGGATGCGCCATGCGCTGACGCTGGCCCAACGCGCCTGGGATGAAGGGGAAGTGCCGGTTGGCGCGGTGCTGGTTCACCACGGGCAGGTGATTGGCGAGGGCTGGAATCGGCCGATTGGCCACCACGATCCGACCGCACACGCGGAGATCATGGCGATCCGCCAGGGCGGCAAAGTGATCGAGAACTACCGCCTGATTGATACCACGCTGTACGTGACGCTGGAGCCGTGCGTGATGTGTGCCGGCGCGATGGTGCATGGCCGCGTCGGGCGGCTGGTGTTTGGCGCCCGCGATGCCAAAACGGGCGCGGCCGGTTCACTGATGGATGTACTGGGCCACCCGGGCATGAATCATCAGGTGAAGATTGAACAGGGGATTTTGGCCGAAGAGTGTGCGGCGCTGCTCAGTGATTTCTTCCGTCAGCGCCGGGCGCAGAAAAAAATCGAGCGGCAGCGACGTTCAGAATCGTAGGGTCCGGGCATGCCCGAACCGTTATTTAATTCATCGCAATCTTCGGCTCGACCGCCGGATAACCCTGGCCCAGTTCGGCTTCCATCGCCGCCTGCTGTGCCAGCTTACGCTCCTGATCCTGCAAATATCCTACCAGGCTTATCTGATACTTACGGATATTCTCTACATAAGCATAGGCTTCGTGGCCACGCGCATAGCCGTAGTTAGTCTGGCTGTAATAGCGCTTCTGGCTGAGCATCGGCAAGCGCATCTTCACATCTGCCCAGCTGTCAGGATTGCCTTTCTGCTTCTCCGTCAGCTTGCGCGCATCAAGCATATGCGCATAACCCATGTTATAGGCGGCCAGTGCGAACCAGATGCGCTCATCCTCCGGGATGGTCGGCGGCACCTTTTCCATCATGCGTACCAGATACTCACTGCCGCCGCGAATACTCTGTTCCGGATCGGTACGATCGGTGACGTTCAGGCTGTCGGCGGTGTTACGCGTCAGCATCATCATGCCGCGCACCCCGGTAGGTGAGGTGGCCTGCGGGTTCCAGTGCGACTCCTGGTAGGAGATCGCGGCCAGCAGCTTCCAGTCTATCTCCTGCGCGTACTTCTCAAACAGCGGCTGGATATCCGGCAGTGTCTCATCAATGGCGCGCAGGAAGGTGCGGGTATCGACGTAATCAAAGGTGCCAACGTGACCTAAATACTTCTCGTCGAGGCGCGCCATCGCGCCTTCCTCGCCCATTTGATTGAAGAAGTCGAGCAGGGCGGCGTTCAGGCTGTCATCCGCTTCGCGCTGCATATACCAGGTGACCGGCTCCTCATCGGTGATATCAAACGCCACGGCCAGCTGAGGATGGATACGCTGCATCAGGGCAATCGTGACCGAGTCGCCCACCGTATAGTCGAGTTTGCCGTCGGCCACCGCTTCCAGCTGCGCCTGGGGTGTCTGGTCGGTGGCGATCGCCCAGTCAAGATCGGGATACTGATGCTCCTTCACCGCGCGCAGCGTTGAGAGGTAAGCCGACCCTGACGCTACCGTCAGGCGTCCTTTCAGATCGCCAAGGTTTTTCGGGCGCGGCGCACCGATGCGATACACCAGCTGCTGGGAAACTGAATAGTAGGAAGGACCGGTGCGAAAACGCGCCAGCCGCTCATTGTTATAGATTAGACCGGCCGCCAGCACGTCTGCTTTGTCATCTTCGAGATCGTCAAACAGATCGCTCAGGTTCGGGCGGACGGTGACCTGCAGCTTCACACCTAAATAATCGGCAAAGCGTTTCGCCAGCTCGTAGTCCATACCGGCCGGTGATTTATTTACTGTGTAGTAAGTCAGCGGGGAATTTATGGTGCTGACGCGCAGCACTCCCCGCGATTTTATCTGCGCAATACGGTCGGTAGAACCGCCGTACCAAGGGATCGAGGGCCACAGTGCAAGCGCAAGCAGCACTGTGATCAGCCCGATCAGCAGATAGTTTAATTTAAGGCGTTTCAAATAGTTATCTCTCGGTGGCTCTCAGGTATCTGTCTTTTATGGCAGTATTTATTGTCTATAATTGGTCCTGAGCGTGGGGCATTTTGCGCAACTCCGCGCTGCTCCGCAACTGAATTCAACCTGATTTGCGTGTTTTTCAGCCAATTCTGCACGGCGATTAATTCTGCGCAAACGGTTTCGTAACGGGTGGGGATTCTCTATAATAGCGCCCGTTTTCCCTGTTGCGCCCAATGAAGCGTCGCCCGGCGCTTCGAGACGAGAGATCTTTAATGATGGAAATTCTGCGTGGTTCGCCCGCTCTGTCGGCATTTCGTATTAACAAACTGCTGACCCGCTTTCAGGACGCTCACCTGCCAGTGAGTGATATTTACGCCGAGTACGTCCATTTCGCCGATGTCAGCGCGCCGCTGAGCGAGGATGAAAAGTCCCGCCTGCAGCGTCTGCTGAAATACGGTCCCTCTCTCGCTGAGCATACCCCGGAAGGCCGTCTGCTGCTGGTGACCCCGCGTCCCGGCACGATTTCGCCGTGGTCTTCAAAAGCGACTGACATTGCCCACAACTGCGATCTGCCGCAGGTGCTGCGCCTTGAGCGCGGCCTGGCCTTCTATGTGCAGGCACCTCAGCTGACGGAAGCACAGTGGGGCCAGCTGGCATCGCTGCTGCACGACCGCATGATGGAGTGCGTGTTTAGCGACACCGCCCAGGCCGAAGCCCTGTTCGCCCATCATCAGCCTGCGCCGCTGCAAAGCGTCGATGTGCTGGGTGAAGGCCGTAACGCGCTGGTGCAGGCCAACATCAAGCTGGGCCTGGCGCTGGCCGATGACGAGATCGACTATCTGCTGGCGGCGTTTGAAAAGCTGGGGCGCAACCCGAACGATATCGAGCTGTATATGTTTGCTCAGGCTAACTCTGAGCACTGCCGCCATAAAATCTTCAACGCCGACTGGGTGATTGATGGTGCGGCGCAGCCGAAGTCGCTGTTCAAGATGATCAAAAACACCTTTGAGAAAACCCCGGACCACGTGCTGTCAGCTTATAAAGATAATGCCGCGGTAATGGAAGGTTCTCAGGTTGGGCGTTTTTACGCCGACCAGCAGGGCAACTACGACTTCCATCAGGAAGAGGCGCATATCCTGATGAAGGTGGAAACCCACAACCACCCGACGGCGATCTCCCCGTGGCCGGGTGCCGCGACCGGTTCCGGTGGCGAAATTCGTGACGAAGGCGCAACGGGGCGCGGCGCCAAGCCGAAAGCCGGTCTGGTGGGCTTCTCGGTCTCTAACCTGCGCATTCCGGGCTTTGAGCAGCCGTGGGAAGAGGACTTCGGCAAGCCGGACCGTATTGTTACCGCGCTGGATATCATGACCGAAGGCCCACTGGGCGGCGCGGCATTCAATAACGAATTCGGTCGCCCGGCGTTGAACGGCTACTTCCGTACCTATGAAGAGCGCGTCAACAGCCACAACGGCGAAGAGCTGCGCGGCTACCACAAGCCGATCATGCTGGCGGGCGGCATTGGTAACATCCGTGCTGACCACGTGCAGAAAGGCGAAATCACCGTGGGCGCCAAGCTGATTGTGCTGGGTGGCCCGGCGATGAATATCGGTCTGGGCGGCGGTGCCGCTTCATCTATGGCCTCCGGCCAGTCGGATGCCGACCTCGATTTCGCCTCCGTTCAGCGCGACAACCCGGAAATGGAGCGTCGTTGCCAGGAAGTGATTGACCGCTGCTGGCAGCTGGGCGAAGAGAACCCAATCCTGTTTATCCACGACGTCGGCGCGGGCGGCCTCTCCAACGCCATGCCTGAGCTGGTCAGCGATGGCGAGCGCGGCGGGCGTTTCAACCTGCGTGACATCCTCAATGATGAGCCGGGCATGAGCCCGCTGGAAGTGTGGTGTAACGAGTCGCAGGAGCGCTACGTTCTTGCCGTGGCGCCGCAGAGCCTGGCGCTGTTTGATGCGCTGTGCAAACGCGAGCGCGCGCCCTACGCGGTGATCGGTGAAGCCACCGAAGAGATGCACCTTTCGCTGGCGGATAGCCATTTCGACAACACGCCGATTGATATGCCGCTCGACGTGCTGCTGGGTAAAACCCCGAAAATGACCCGCGATGTCACCACGCTGAAAGCCAAAGGCGAGGCGCTGGTGCGTGATGATATCAGCATTGCCGACGCGGTAAATCGCGTGCTGCACCTGCCAACCGTGGCGGAAAAAACCTTCCTGATCACCATCGGCGACCGCTCGGTTACCGGCATGGTGGCGCGTGACCAGATGGTGGGTCCGTGGCAGATCCCGGTCGCCAACTGCGCGGTGACCACCGCCAGCCTCGACAGCTATTACGGTGAAGCGATGGCGCTGGGCGAACGCGCTCCGGTTGCGCTGCTCGACTTCGCCGCCTCCGGTCGTCTGGCTGTTGGCGAAGCGCTGACCAACATCGCCGCGACGCAGATTGGTCCGCTGACGCGCATCAAGCTGTCGGCAAACTGGATGGCCGCAGCCGGTCACCCGGGTGAAGATGCCGGTTTGTATGAGGCGGTGAAAGCGGTCGGTGAAGAGCTGTGTCCGGCGCTGGGGATTACTATCCCGGTCGGTAAAGACTCGATGTCGATGAAAACTCGCTGGCAGCAGGGCACCGAGCAGCGTGAGATGACCTCGCCGCTGTCGCTGGTGATCACCGCCTTTGCCCGCGTGGAAGACGTGCGTAAAACCGTCACGCCGCAGCTGCAAACCGTGGATAACGCCCTGCTGCTGATTGACCTCGGCAAAGGCGTGAACGCGCTGGGTGCTACCGCGCTGTCACAGGTTTACCGTCAGCTGGGCGATAAGCCTGCCGACGTGCGTGACGCGCAGCAGCTGGCTGGCTTCTATAATGCCATCCAGGCGCTGGTGGCCGACGGCAAACTGCTTGCCTACCACGACCGTTCCGATGGTGGTCTGCTGGTGACGCTGGCAGAGATGGCCTTTACCGGTCACTGCGGCGTGGCAGCCGATATTGCCGCGCTGGGCAGCGACAGCCTGGCCGCGCTGTTTAACGAAGAGCTGGGTGCCGTGATTCAGGTAGCCGCCGCCGATCGCGCCGCGGTTGAGCAGGTATTTGCGGCGCACGGCCTGGCGGAGTGCGTCCACGTGCTGGGCAAGGCGGTAGAAGGCGACCGCTTCACCATTACTTCCGGTGACTCTGTGGTCTACAGCGAAAGCCGTACCACGCTGCGTACCTGGTGGGCAGAAACCACCTGGCAGATGCAGCGCCTGCGTGATAACCCGAGCTGTGCCGATCAGGAACACGAGGCGAAGAAAGACGACCGCGATCCCGGCCTGAACGTGGCGCTGACCTTCAAGCCACAGGAAGATATCGCTGCACCGTACATTGCTACCGGTGCGCGCCCGAAAGTTGCGGTGCTGCGCGAGCAGGGCGTTAACTCCCACGTTGAGATGGCTGCCGCCTTCCACCGCGCGGGCTTTGATGCGGTTGACGTGCATATGAGCGACCTGCTGGCCGGTCGTCGTGGTCTGGATGACGTGCAGGCGCTGGTTGCCTGTGGCGGCTTCTCCTACGGCGACGTGCTGGGCGCGGGGGAAGGCTGGGCGAAGTCGATTCTGTTTAACGCCCGCGTGCGTGACGAGTTCGAAACCTTCTTCCATCGTCCGCAGACCCTGGCGCTGGGCGTGTGTAACGGTTGCCAGATGATGTCCAACCTGCGCGAACTGATCCCGGGTAGCGAAGAGTGGCCGCGCTTTGTGCGTAACCAGTCCGAGCGCTTTGAAGCGCGCTTCAGCCTGGTCGAAGTGGCTGCCAGCCCGTCACTGCTGCTCGACGGTATGGTTGGCTCGCGTATGCCAATCGCGGTCTCGCACGGCGAAGGCTTCGTGGAAGTGCGCGATGAAGCGCACCTCGGCCAGCTGGAGCATAAAGGCCTGGTGGCGCTGCGCTTCGTGGATAACTTCGGCAAGGTGACCCAGCAGTATCCGGCGAACCCGAACGGCTCACCTAACGGCATTACGGCGGTGACCAACGAAAGCGGCCGTGTGACCATCATGATGCCGCACCCGGAGCGCGTCTTCCGCACCGTCAGCAACTCCTGGCACCCGGCAGAGTGGGGCGAGGACAGCCCGTGGATGCGTATCTTCCGCAATGCGCGTAAGCAGCTGGGCTAAGCCTGTGCGGGAGCGTTAAACAACAACCGGTCTCTGGCAGACCGGTTTTTTTTCGCCCCTGTCTGGCCCATCGTCGGCCCTGTTGCAATTTCACGACAAACCCATTGTTGAAGTGTCGTGAATAGGTGACACGTAACCCATTGATTTACCTATGCACCTGCGTTTTTTCTGATTGGTGTCGTTAAATGCAGACAGTTTTTCAGACCAATTGGTCAGGAAGTGCGCTTATCAGGCTGGCGATAACCTTAAAAAGTGCCGTTTTAGAGGGGGTTAACGTGCTTATTGCAATGTTGGCACGGCAATTGCTATACTCTGTGCAGTGGCTCATTCACCTGGTTATGAAAGCCCTGCGCAAGCGGCGAGCTCATAACATCCAGAATGACGCACAATACGGTGCCTGCCGTCCACCCCACCGATAATCGTTCACCCTGTGACGTTATCAAGCATCGGACGTAACGTTGAGTTAGGCACCACCTCTTCAGATGGCCGGTTCTTTGAACCGGCCATCGTCATTTGTGGCGTAGCACTTTCATCCCATCGCACTCTTCGTTAGCATCACGCTACCTTATGCAAAGAGAATCTTCCGTGAAGAGATGGCGTCTGTTTCCCCGCTCTCTGCGCCAGCTGGTGCTGATGGCTTTCCTGCTGGTGCTGCTGCCGCTGCTGGTGCTGGC
>Ga0308167_1000515_pt1 | contig 65130 bp, 74 predicted proteins | sample PhyCR1_2_FD_202138 | JGI IMG/M metagenome (GOLD analysis project Ga0308167, IMG submission 202138) | Phyllosphere microbial communities from UC Gill Tract Community Farm, Albany, California, United States - DLSLRC.R1 | ecosystem: Host-associated > Plants > Phyllosphere > Unclassified | place... | reverse complement strand
CGATATTGGCGTAACCAGCGTTGCAATGTTGAAAGACCGATATTCATCGTTTCAGCAGCCTGGGTCACCGGATACTTGTGCTGCACAACCAAATTGACACATTCCTGCTTGAACTCATGGGTAAACGCTCACCTCGTTAGCATTGCTCATTATATCTCTAACAAAGTGTCCGGTTTGATTAGACCATTACACCCCCCTAAGCGCAATCTTGCAATAAGACTATATTTAGACTAAATTTAAACTCTTTTCGTAAGGGGATAATATATCGTGAGAGTCGAAACTATCAGTTATGTGAAAAAAAACGCAGCTACGCTTGATCTGGCAGAGCCAATCCTGGTTACTCAGAATGGCGTTCCAGCATATGTGATTGAATCATACGATGTTCAGCAGGAGCGTGAAAACGCAATTGCGTTACTTAAGCTGCTCACCCTCTCTGAGAAGGATAAAACTGACGGCAAGGTCTACTCAAGGGACCAGCTGCTGGAAGGATTGTAATATGAGCGTTGTATTTCAATACACTCATACCGTAAAAATTTGTATCAACGATATAGCCAGCTATTTACGTCGTACAGAAGCGAAACCCAAAGAGGTGATCACCGGCATTATTGAGCAATTCGAAAAACGAGTGAGTGATTTTCCTCTTGGGTGTCAGGTCTGCCCGGAATTGCTGAAAATAGGATGTGCTAAATACCGTGAATGCAATACGGAAGATGGCTATCGTGTCCTGTATTCGGTCGAAGATGAAACCATTACCGCTCATGCGGTTTTGTCGCATAAGCAGGATATCCAGCAGTTGCTATTTAAGCGACTGATAAGTTTCAATTGAAATACAAAAGTATTACATATGTAGATCTTTTGTGTTCTATTTCACTGTCAGCAAGTGCGCATATTCCCGGTGATCCATCGAGAATGTTACGCCCATCTGCGGTGCCACGTCCAGAGCAAACACCTTCAAGTATACTTCGGTACTCTCGTATCTTTCGTGACCCATATACGCCTGTACGACCTTCGGTGGGACATGGTTAAAGAACAAGTGCATCGCAAAACTATGCCGGAAGGTTTTAGGATTCAGTGCCGGCAGCGCGAACTGAATTCCTTCATCTCCTGCCCTTTTCACGGCCTGTTGTAACCACAGCCAGGCCGTTTTTCTGCTGACATCGAATAGTGGCCGACGGCGCCCGGGCCTGAATGTCGCCAGGTACCGCTTCAGCTGTTCAACATAACTGGCGTCCAGAAGCGGTACTATTCTGGCAATCCTCTCGTCAGCTGACGGTCTTCCTCTGCCCCTTTGCCTTTGTTTAAGCGTACGCAAACGTACACACGGTCGGGGACCATCCAGCTGTACATCTTCCGGAGTTAACGTCAGGGCTTCAGTGATACGGGCACCGGTGTTCCACACCGTGGCGAACAGCATGCGCTGGCGTTCATCCGGAAGATAGTGCAGCAGCACGGCCACTTCAGGAGCCAGCAAATATTTCGGAAGATGTTCCTGCATCAACGCCATCCGGCGCAGGGCTATGGCGGTTTCATAATGCGTCACAGGAACAGGGCGATCACCAGTTATCATCAACATCATTACTCCTGAAATGTATTACAGTATGAATGCATATGTAATTCAATAGAATTACGTTTAAGCCCGCCAGGCCCTTTAAACCGCACCACGGCTCTTAGCCTCAGCCATAAATTTATCGTAATGACTTTCGCGCACGACGACAGGAATGGTTCTTCGGTTGTACAGCTGCATCAGCAACAGCGTGCGATGCCGTCCGTCCGATACGCCAAATTGCCTCACTGAGGCCTGCGGATATTCAACGGTTCCTTTAGCAAAGTAGGTTTTAATTTTGTGCCACCGGCGCGGATCGATACAAAATGCACCGTCTCCCAAAACGTTGAGAAAGGCCAGTCCGTCAACTTCAACAATCTTCCATAGTTGGGAACGTGGGAACTTAGGCATATAAAACTGCAGGTCCTTAAATAAAGGAAACGTGAGTCCCGAGTTGTCCTGGGGGATCGCATCAAAAGACGGAAAAGGATACTTGGTCATAAAGGTATCTAGCCTGTCCCGTTCGATTTTTGAGAACCACTCAACGTCCGGTAAAAACTCTTTTTCTCTTTCCCGCATGGCTTTAATGCGATCGCCAAATATGTCTTCAAGATTTACCATAGCGTTCCGCTCCATTGGATGTAATACATAAGTATTTCATGCGTGCGCTGTGCAAATTCTGGTGGGTAATCCCCCTGCCCGTTCAAAAACATTCGCGTAGCGCAATCTTGCCGGTTTTGTCTATTTTGACAGCCTCAGAGGCCGGACGCCACGGGAATAAATCGCCGCAAGTCAGGTGATGAGGTAACAAAATTCGAAATATGCGGGTTTTGTCGTAACACATTTTTGCTGAGAAGAGGGGATTGGGACACCAGGCGCTGTGGGCAGGTCTGCTCAGGCCTTGCGTGGCAGGGGCTGACGGCGAGCTGAGCCGGGACGTGGTCAGTGAGACACTCTACCTGTTTTGTCTAATCATCCGCTGAAGACAGTGAAATACCAGTTAAATGTAGTTTAAAAGAATTACATGTGTAATCTATTAGTATTACATTTTGATTCTTGTATGAAATGCACAGTTACGCTGCTCCCAGCGCTCAGTTGCGGTATTCTGGATCGTATATGGGCGTTATTCCGACGGAGGTGAGTTATGGCCAGCTGGTTAGATAAAGCCAGAGATAACATGCTGCGATATTCTTCGGGTCAGGCGTTGCCGGCGGTCATGAAAGAGTGGTCGGTCACCAGGGGATTTATAGACTCGCACTCCATCAACAAAACCTGCGAGCTGTGTGACAACGAAGGGTTGCGCTATCAGTTTCAGATAACTAACCTGCTCACACATTATTCACTCTGGGGGGGCTCTGCCTGCATTAACAAGTTCGTCCCTGTTTTTGTGGGTGGCAGAGAGCTGCTCGGGGAAGAAAAAGAAGCCGAAGTGCGTAAAATTATGGCGGCCGCCAGGGCAACCTCAAGGCAGGAACGCGCGAAATCGGTTCTGGCACAGCTAAAAATCAGAGCACCTGACCGGTTCAGCGATCCGAAATGGCTGGCTAATCTTGATGTCGGGTACTCCGCCAGTCAGTTAAAGATGATTGCGGTGCTTTGTAAAAGCCACCGGATCACCTTTAATTCCGGGGATTTTAAAATCAACACCCACAAGGCTAACGTTGTCGATCAAATATGGCTTCTGGAACCCTGGCAGTATTTCAATATGAGGACGCTATTCCTAAAAGCCGGCATAAGCAGTTTGATGCCTGGTTTACAACGAAGAAGAATAGGTAGGTAGCTGATATAAAACGACTTATCATCGGGTGGTGTAATTTTTATGTAGTTCATGTGTATTACGTATTTAGAATTGGCTCTCCGATGGACCGTCCTCTCCCAAATGTTGATAAGGCATAACATGCAGACTTTAAAATATCCGGCCATGGCTGATGCATTGAAGGCTGTCGATGAACCTGTGATCGTTGTGGTGGATAGTTTTGTTGGCGAACTGCGTGATGTGGGAATGAAACTGACCGCAGATGCAGGCATTACGCCACACTATCCTCGCCTGGATTTTGGCCCTTCCCATGAAATGATGGATAAGCGCCGGCGTCAGTTAATCAGCAAAGGCGGCAAGCCAGTTATGTTCATTGATCAATATCCGCTCGCTATTCACTGGGGTTCTGGCTTTACGTGTTTTTCTCTGACCGATACCCGGCAGGAAGAAATTAACGCTGAAATTCAGGCCCAGAATGATTACGTGAAAAGTGCACCGGACAAAGTGGAATGGCAGCGCCGTGCTGACGAAGTCATGGCCAAATTCATGGCACCTTTAAATAATTTTATCAGTGCACAAAAAGAAGAGCTGGCAGAAATCGAAAAGCAGGCTGCAGAGCTTGAAATCAACGGAACCTCAGAGCAGCAACAGGCTTTCCTTGATACTCTGGAGCAAGGTGAGGGGGGATTTTTCAGCGTACTATCCATCGGGCCTTCAACCGTAAATAGGCGTTGAGGTCGAGTATAACGCAAAGGATGAGACTCAATGATCTCACCCTCTGAATTGAAATACATAAAAAATACAAATGTAACTTAAGTGTATTACAAGTTTTCCTTAATCATCTCCAACACTTTCTCAGGACCGACCTCTCGTGCCAGGTACAGTGCAGCCCTCAATACCGTCGAATCGGTAATAGTTTTCGTCGTCAGTTCCTGGATTTCATCAACAAGTTCAGTGCACATGACTTTTTCTGCAGGCGTCATGCGGATAGTCTTGGGGTTCTCGCTGGTAGTCCGGTTCCGATTTACCTTGACGTTAGAGAGGCGAGTTTTTGTTTCGCCAGGCATGGCTTCAGGTTTAACCATTGCCGGGCGTGAGAGTGGACCTTTAGCCATTATTGAGCCTCTTTCGATAAGATAGTTTCTAATTCACGCATCAGCGCCCGGTAATCATTCAGAGCCAGCGAGCCTTTGTTGTAACAATACAGGGGGATGCAGGCCACCTGTGCCTGAGAAATATTTTCATCTGTACGGATCCTCGTTTCCAGATAATTATCTCTTGTCCTCTCACTGCTGCTAAGTTGCTCATGCAAATAGGTATTCATTTTCTTCTTGGCTGCATTGTATTCGTTGCGGAAAACGCTGAACTGAGTAAAGCGGGTTTCCCGGATTTCATCCAGGTAGTCAAGAACGACATCCAGCCCTGTCAGGGCGAAACTGCCACCATCCACCGGAATAATGACATGGTCTGCCATAAAGGCTGCGTTCGTTGTCGACAGGTTCAAACCGGGAGAACAGTCGATCAGGATGTAGTCGAATTTCTCCATCACTGACTGCAGATGTCGGGACAGGATTTTTTCCCGGTGATGGCGAGTAAGGCAGTTCTCCATTACGCGTTCAAATGAAGGATCTGATGGGATGATGAATAAGTTATTGATTTTATCATCACCGCTTACTGCAGGGATAATCGCATCCATGGTATTAAAACGAGGGTTGTTGTAGAGATCGCAGATGGTATGGCCGTACTGGGCATAATATTTCTTACCATTGGCCATAACCTCTGTAGAGTTTGCCTGTTGATCACCATCAATGAGCAATACCCGCCGACCTGCCTGAGCGAGCGTCATGGCCAGGTTGGTGATCGTTGAGGTTTTACCTGCGCCGCCTTTGTTGTTCATGATGGCGACGATTTTAGCCTGCGTATCGGGCATATTAGTGAGTTCAGATTGCTCAGAGATTTCAGTCATCGGGAGTTCCTCGCGCTATGAAATATATATGTAATACATGCGGCAATTCTTGAATCGCCTCTTGAAGTAAATACTACGGATTACAAATGTAATACACAAGTATTTATTTTGAATCACACATATTTTTCTAAAATTTTCCATGCTTTCCATGCTTTGCATGGCGTAATAGTCTGGACTTTATTAGGTTATCCAATGCTTGCTGTAGGAAGTTCTTCCCAACGAGTAGTGTAATAAGGGGAGAGCATCTTGCGTTTCATCTTCCAGCCTTTGTCGATGCCCTGTCCTGCAAACCACACTTTTCCCATGCCTTTTGTGTTGATGTGATCGAGTATGCCCATTAGCGCCTCGCTGTTGGGACGCGGCGGCGATTCGTCAAACATGTCTATCTGTCCGGGCTTATCACAGAAGTCGTTCAGCACGATCCCCGCCTTCTGAAACCGGTAGCCCTCTTGCCAGATGCTATCCAGCGCCTTCATCGCTGCTGCGACAATATCGCGGGAATCCTGCGTGGCCAGCATCAGCGTCTGGTTGGCGTTGTTTCCGTATTGCGGCTCGTCGGCGTAGGGGATAGTTCTGACAAATACGCTGAAGTGTTTACAATACTGCCGCTCCTGGCGGAGTTTCTCGGCGGCGCGTTCGGCGTAATGGCAGACAGCTTGTCTCATATCCTGAAGCTGTGTAATACGTTCGCCGAAGCTGCGGCTGCAAATGTGTCAATACCGATTGAATTGTGACCCACCCCGCCAAAGTAAATCTGACCCATCCACCAATGATTATTCCTGTGGTTCAGTGACCTTCGATTTCTTTAACTGACCACTTTTCAGTTTGTCTTTCAGGCGATAACTCTGACAACTTATCTGGACGATGTGTGCATGGTGAAGTAGTCGATCTAGCATTGCTGCTGTCAGCGTTTCATCATCACCAAACGTACCTGACCACTGAGTAAACGGCAGATTACTCGTGAGGATCAGACTTCCGGTCTCGTAGCGCCGGGCGACAACCTGGAAGAATAAATTAGCCTCTTCCTTACCGAACGGCAGATACCCCACCTCATCAATCACCAGCAGCCGCGGCTTGTTGACGCAGCGCTCTAAATATCCTTTGAGATCTCCCTGTCGGTGAGCGGCAACCAGCTGCAACATTATGTCTGCTGCCGTTATAAATCGAACACGCTGGCCTGACATTGCCACTTTATGTGCCAACGCACAGGCCAGATGACTCTTGCCTACGCCCGAGGGACCCAGTAACACGATGTTCTCGTGCCGCTCTATAAATGCCAGCCTGGCGAGCTCCTGAAGCTGAGCGCGCGGCGCGCCGCTGACGAACTTGAAGTCGAACTGCTCCAGCGTTTTAAATGCTGGCAGTCCTGATAACCGCAAAAGCGTCTGCCGGCGACGTTCGTTACGGCTGTTCGTCTCCAGTTGCAGAAGCTGTTCCAGAAAGTCGCCAAATGTCCCGGCATCCTCCAGTGTTTTTTGGGCGAGTGCGGGCCACTCACTGGCAATACGTTCAAGCTTGAAGTCGGCACAGAGCTCGCTGATACGTTGATGCTGAAGGCTCATAATCCCGCCTCCAACAGCGACTGATAGACAGACAGTGGATGTTGACAACTCTCGCTTGGCATAACCCTTTGATTATCCGCGACGACGGATACTGCCTTGCTACTCGAGGAAGAGGAAGCAGCGCAGCCAACTCCTGTTGCAGCCGGTGTTCTGGCGGAACACCGGTCGTGCCATGCTTACGGGCGTTGGCCACGGTGATCAAGCACGGCCCGACGCGACTGTTGGCTGAGTCGACATCAAGCAGCAGTCCAGCCTGTTTAAACGTGGTGTCCAGAGGGACGACAAAGCTATGCTTAAGATGACGATTGAATCGCTCAACTTTACCCTTGGTCTTTGCGCGATAAGGCCTGCACACCCGGGGCGTAAAACCGTACTTCCGGCGAGAGTAAGTAATGGCGGGTTCCACCGGTGGCGGCCATCACCATACACGTCACGTTCAAGAATGATTGTCTTGGCATTATCAAACAGGAGATGTCTCGGCGTTCCGCCAAAGGCCAAAAGCGCCTGTTCAATACCGTCACACCAGGCCGCCGTATCCTGGCGAGGATAAAAACGTACAAAGGTTGCCCGACTCCAGCCCAGCGTGGCGACAAATGCCAGCAGCGGGTTCCGGCCCTGTCTGATCACGGTAAAATCGACCTGCATCTGCTCACCAGGTTGCGTCTCAAAACGCACGACGGGATCGTTCGGCTGTTGCTTAAGCGGAAGCAAGAAAGCCGTCAACATGCTGTAGCCACCTGAGTAACCGCGAAGTTGGATCTCACTCAGCATAACGCTGGCCGGTATCCAATGGGGTCTGGCAGCCTCAACCCGCTCAAGAATATAGGGCTTAAACGGGTCCAGCTTCCCGGGTCGGGAAAGGCGAGCAGAATTACGGGCTTTATCAGGTGAGTCCTGCATCCGAATATAACGGCGTACGGTCTGCCGGGAACAAGAAAGCTGCCGGGCAATACCCCGAATCAACATGCCCTGACGTAAAAGAACTGCAATCTCCACGCGTAACTCTAATGTCAACATAGGCGGCTCCAAAGCTGCCATTTTTACCCAAGGTGGGTCTGTTTTACATTGGCATGTGGGGCATTTTTACATCGGTACTAACACCGAAGTATCCGAACGTCTGGGCGTTTCTGCGCACAGCCTCTACAAGTGGCTACGGGCTATCAAGCCTGATAACAGCGAACAGCATGCCCGGGATTTACAGGAAGCCAAAAGCGAGATCCTGAAGCTCAGGGCACAGCTGAAGCGCACTGAGGAAGAACGGGGTATTCTCAAAAAGGCCGCGCGGTACTTTGCAAGGGAGCCCGACTGAAGTACCGCTTTATCAATGAGCACCGCACTGTATGGGGTGTGATGACGATGTGTCGGGTGCTGAATGTCGCCCGGACCGGATTCTGTGCGTGGCTGCATAATCCGATCTCGGCGCGTGATAAAGATAACCAGCACCTGCTGATGCTTATCCGTGACTCATAATTCCTGAGCGGAGGCGTATACGGTTACCGGCGGGTTCATGGCGATCTGAATGAAATCGGTGAAACCTGCGGTAAAAACCGGGTGGGTCGGATCATGCAACTGAACCGGATTAAAGCTGTGCGCGGCTATAAAGCTCCGCGTCGTATCGCTGGCCGACCTCAAGTGGCTGCCCCTAATCGCGTGCAGCGGCAGTTCACCGTTGTCCGGGCCAATCAGGTCTGGGTCACCGATATTACTTATATCTGCACCTGGCAGGGCTGGTTGTATCTGGCGGTGGTTATCGATCTCTTTGCCCGTAACGTGGTTGGCTGGCCGATGGAGCCCACTCTCTCCCGCGAACTCGCGTTGGACGCGCTGATGATGGCCGTGTTGCGTCGAAAACCGGACGGCGAGGTGATCGTACATAGCAATCAGGGCAGCCAGTACGGCAGTGACGACTGGCTGCGCTTCTGCCGGGCCAATAACCTGGCGCCGAGCATGGGCCGGCGTGGCAACTGCTGGGATAATGCGGTGGTCGAATCGTTCTTCAGTTCACTGAAAAAAAAACGCATCAGAAAGAGAATATACAAAACCCGGGATCTGGCCCGGACGGATATCTTCGATTACATTGAAGTGTTCTACAACCGGGCCCGGCGCCACAGTCATCTCGGCGGAGTCCGTCCGGAGGACTTCGAACAGGCCTCGTCGTGAGGACAGAATTTGTCTACGGGTGTGGGGTCAGTACAATCTCCAGCAAAGTGTCTGGTTTGATTAGACCATTACACTGTCAAAGGCTCATAAAAGAAAATACTAGCCGTGAAAAACTATAGTTATGTTGTAATGAGCTTAAAGAAGAGGAAAGAATTAATTTTTTTTAACTATACATACAAATAATTCCATTACGAAATGGAGTGAACAAAATGAAAACGGCAATTATATAAATTGAATTGACGAATTGAGATAAAGTTATTAAACGAATAGTAAACAGAAAAGAACTGGTGCTTAACAAAAATCCTATATAAAAGGACTAGAAAAGAGCGGACTGTAATATTTAATGGAAAATACTCACGTATATGAATCAAAGATGAAAAAAACATGGATATAATAAAGTTCCTATACAAAAGGACTAACAAACCTGACGGAGCGCCACAATAAAAAACGTTGTGAATTTTATCCCAACTATATGATATATATACATATATAATAACTTTAGGGCTGTTTTATTTCTATAGAAAACACATTTTAAAAAATGACCGTTAAATTTGAAGGGTGGTAGTTGTACTAAAACTTTTATTTGTGTATATTCCTACAACATTGAATGCACTATGTTAACACCTTTAACAACACCCAATGAGATGTGAAGTTAGAATGTCTATAGAAAGGATGCCGTAGCAATGATAGATTTATGCATTGATTGAATCAGTAGAAAATGGCGATACCGAAAGTTATATTTAGTCCAGCTGGGATAGGATGGATTGTGTGTATAATTATCAATATCTATTTGGGGAATAGATGTCATGACATGTGATGTTTTTATTAAATATCACATTTGATGGAATTATTCACACCTATTGTTAAAATTAAAATAAGGATATACATATGATCATCAACAAAAAAATGACTTTAGCGTCAGCCGTTATTGCCACTCTGGTTTGTGGCGCTGCTAATGCGGAGGATGAAGTTGTAACTCCGCTGACAGTGAATGGCGGAAAAATTACATTTAACGGGGAGGTTACGTCAGGAGCATGTGCAGTCTCCAGCTCGGACACCGATAAAATCGTTACTCTGGATACTGTAAAAGCAGACACTTTTACGGCAGCAGATCAGCTGGCAAATGCTCAAAAACCATTTAATATCAGCCTGCTTGATTGCAATACAGACACTAGGAAAAGCGTTCAAATTACTTTCAATGGCCAGACCGTTGAGGGTAAACCCGGGATTTTGGCTAATACTGCCGGCGTGGGTTCTGCTCAAAACGTAGGTTTGCAGATTTTTAACAGTGATGGGACTGCTCTTAATGTCGGTAATTTAAGCAGTAAAATTAATCTTACTGATACTACTACGATCCCACTCTCCGTCGATTATAAATCAACAGGTGCAGTCGTTACTGCAGGTAAAGTACAGTCTGCAGCTAATTTTATGCTGACTTATAATTAAGATTTAATTCGTAAAAGGTAATCGGTCATGGCTGATTACCTTAATGGACCTTATATGTTAAAAAAAATTACACTTATCACGTCCGTATTTCTATTCTGTAATTCGGCAAATGCAGGCGGAGTATCTCTTGGCGCAACACGGCTCATTTACCCTACTGATCAAGACCAGGTAGTGTTGAAAATATATAATAGTGACACTACGTCAAACTACCTGGTACAGTCATGGATAACAGACGAAAATGATAAAAAAATTTCAGGATTCATTATCACTCCACCACTTTTTATAATTAAAGCTGGATCGGATAGTCTACTCAATGTGGTCTATACAGGTGATAAAAGTAAATTATACAACGACAGAGAAAAATTATATTTTCTTAATGCTAAAGTTATTCCGTCGCTAAACGAAGATGAAAAAAAATTCGACAATGCTCTTTTAATCTCGACGACAACAAAGATAAAAATGTTTATGAGACCAAATGGACTTAAAGGAGATTCTTTTACGTCATATAAAAGGATTAATTGTAGCTACGAAAATGGAAGATTAAAGATAGATAACCCCACACAGTTTTATATGAATATTACGGGACTGAAGATAGGTGGAAAAGAAGTTACTGCAGCTGAAACAATTGCTCCTATGACAGCATTTTTTATAGATACGAATGCTCAAGTGAAAGATGTAAAATTTAATTTTATTAATGATTATGGCGTTCAAATAAAAGATAATCAATGCAGATTTGGTTAACATGGAAGTCAGAAATGCGAACTATGAAAAAAATTTTATTATTAGGTTTGAGTTTTAATGTTTCTTATTCATATTCGCAAGATTACTTTAACCCTCTATTTTTGGGTTCTGATGTAGATTCTATTAATGATCTCTCTTACTTATCCTCAGGTAACAATGTAACACCAGGGAAATACTTTCTGAGTATTAATGCTGGTGAAATATTTCTGAGAAGCATGAATGTAGATTTCGTTGAAGATAAGCAGAAAAAAGTTTCAGCTTGTTTTACCCATGAAATGATTGGTATGCTTCCTTTTAATAAGGATGCCTTAAGTAGAATTAACGCACGCTCTGAAAATGAAAAATGTGTAGATATTGCAAGCTATATTGAGAACTTTAGTTATGATGTAGACTTGTCGAAGCTTACGTTGACTTTGCAGATACCTCAAATTTATCTGAAATCCCTTCGTTCTACTCTTGCAAATGAAAGTGACTGGGATGATGGTATACCAGTTCTAATAACAAACTATAATTTTAACGGGTCGTATACCAAAAATAAAGTCATGGATGACTATACATCCAATTTTTTGAGTGTAAATCAAAGAGTAAATCTAGGTCCTTGGCGATTTAACTCTAGTATCTATTATAATCAAAGTAAAACGGGAAACTATTCAACACAGGGATGGAATTCTAATAATATCTTTGTCACAAGAAACTTGAACACAATAAAGTCGACTTTGACACTAGGTCAAAGTATTTTGGGCTCAGCGTTGTTTGATTCAAATAACTTCATTGGGATGTCTCTGGCTACGTCGAATGAAATGCTGCCTGAAAGTGAAAAAGGCTACAGTCCGGTAATCAAGGGAGTTGCTGAAACACGCTCAAAATTGACTATTAGGCAGAACAATAATATTCTCTATCAAGAGTTTATAAATCCGGGCCCCTACAATATAGATAATTTAAACTCTGTAGGAACCAGCGGAGATTATGAAGTAGAGTTAACATCTGAACAGGGAATAGTTACCAAGTATACTGTCCCTTACTCCTCTTTACCTAATTTGCTTCGCCACGGACGATATAATTACGCTCTTGCCGCCGGGCAACTTGATATTTTTCAGGCAGATAAAAACAAATTCATTCAGGGGTCCATCGGATATGGATTACCACTGGACACAACGATTTATACGGGATATCAGGTATCGGAAGATTACCTTGCCTTTGGTGCAGGTCTTGGTAAAGACCTTGGTAATATAGGGGCTGTGTCAGTTGATTCGATTCAGGCGAAGGCAAAGGTAAATGGAAAAAATTATGCTGGAAACTCATATCGTATTTTGTATGCCAAATCATTTAGTGAGACGGGTACAAATATTCAGTTGACGGGGTATCGATATTCGACGTCAAATTACTACAGTTTCACTGAGGCCAGCTACAATAATACAAGAGAAGTAGATGGCTATTTTAAATATTCCAGATACGAAAGAAAAAAGAACAGTTTTCAGGTCAATCTCTCCCAGAGCTTGGCCAGTTATGGACAATTGTATCTATGGGGAAATATAATTTCTTACTGGGGTAGTGATATGAAATCACAAAACACCCAGATTGGATGGAATAAAAATTTTGCTGATTTGAATAATATAAATTTGTCGCTAAGCTACAATAAAAACAAATATAAAAACATTAGCGATGATATGTTTTATCTTTCGTTTTCCATGCCTCTATCTAACATTGTTGACAGAAACAGGATGTATTTTACAAACAGCGTTAACTTCAACAAAACAAGAGTTAGCAACTCAACGAGTATCTATGGGGATATACTGGATAATAAGCTAAATTATAATATTTATCAGACGATTAGTAATAACGCTCAAGATACCTCGAACATCAATGCACGCTACAAGGCAGACTCTGCAGAAGTTCATGCAGGTTCAACAATAACCAAAGATTCGCGCGGGTTTGACTACGGTATGGCAGGCTCCATTCTCGTCCATAAGAACGGGCTCCTTTTCTCAAGGGAAGCAGCTGATACTGCTATCTTGGTGGAAGCTAAAGGCGCGCCAGGCGCTGAGCTTGAAAACACAGCAGATAATATTAAAGTTAACAGTTCCGGATATGCACTTGTACCTTATGCTACTGCTTATCACTACAACGATGTTGCTATATCACCCGAAACATTTGGGGCCGGCTACGATATTGATGGAAAAGTTAAGAAAGTTGCCCCCACACGGGGAGCAGTAAGCAAGGTTGTATTCGATGTACGTAAAGGTTATAACTTTGTAGTTTTACTAAAATTCAAGAATAAACCTATTAAATTTGGCACACTTGTAACATCTGGTTCAGACAGCAGAACATCGATTGTTAATGATGATAGCACTGTTTATCTAACTGGCGTTCAGTCGGGTGATATTTATAGAGTGAAGATTGACAGTAATAATACCTGCCGGTTTACGATCAGCTATGATGACAGGAAAGGTATGAAGAGTATTAACAATATCAATTCTGATTGTAATTAGGGGGGGATAAGTTGTGAGGAAGTTTTTGATAATAATATTGGGACTATACTGCCGTTCAGTCTGTGCAGTGGATGTGACCATACAGATAACCGGAGGAATTCTGGCACAAAGCTGCAATGTGTCCAGTCAGGATTTAATAAAAAACATTAATTTTCCTGATATGAATCCTGCTGATTTCAGTTACTTGGGAGCTACTAGTGCTGAACAGAGTTTTTCGATACACCTAGAAAATTGCACAGGAAGCGTTAGCAACCTGACATATAAATTTTCAGGCGAGGCTGACAAGTCCGATTCTACACTTCTAAAAGTGCTCGGAAAAGGTGGCAATCAGGAAGAAGGGCTAGCGAGCGGTCTTGCTATAGAAATTTTAGATGATAAGAAAAACAGAATAGATCTCAATTCTGTTCGTCTTCTCAACACAACTATCAGCAGCAATACCTATATACTTGATTTTTTTTTGAGGTACAGATCAACAGAAAGCAAAGTAGGATCTGGTAATGCTTCTTCTATAGTGTATCTGGACATATATTATGAATAATTCAGTTATCTTTCCCATCATTATGCTAATGATCCTGCCAGCACAGAGTTTTGGCGAAAAGGTAGCTATCAATATCAATGCTAATGTCATTGAACGTAGTTGTACTATTTCTGAAAGCTCATTAAATAAAACAGTTACTTTGCAGTCGGGTGATGTTAGAAATAGTTTAGTAGGAATCCCTTTTGCCGGTACAAAATTCTCAATCAGTTTAGAGAGCTGTCCGGAAAATATTTCCTCAGTAAATATTGTATTTAAAGGTGAATCTGATTCAGTTATGAGCACATTGTTGAAAAACTCGAGTGAAACTGAATCTGCCGCAAAGGGTATCGCTTTGGGTTTATTTGATGATGATGATAAAAAAATAAATATTAACGGAAATGAAAAAACGTTAGAAATAAGCCGCGTCTCATCAATCAACACTTTCAATTTTTTTGCTCGTTACGTAAGAGTAAGCGATGTTTACTCTCCTGGAAAAGTGCTCAGCGTAGCAAACTTTGAGTTATCCTATGATTAGAAGAGCTTTTTTTTTATTTCTTGCCGTTTTTTCTAGCAACGGATTATGTGGTGTCTCGGTATTAGGAACACGATTTTTTATGAGTGATAATTCGCAACTCCTTAACATTAAAATTTTCAATGACAATGAAAGTGACTATCTTATAAAAAGCAACACTGACGATGTTAACGTTATCATAACGCCGCCTTTAATGTTATTGAAAAAGAATGACAGTAATCTTATTACCATTATTTCAAAAGAAAAAATGGCAACCCCCAAGGATAAACTCATTAACCTGACGATTACTGCTATTCCGAAATCACTCGATATAAATGATGTGAATTCAGTTTCTCTGGCGATAAGAAATCATTTTAAAATTATTTATCGCCACAAGGAACTGAATGAATCATCTTTCAATGAGATTGGGGTGATAAATGAAAATAATCATTGCATGCTCGTAAATAACTCTGATTTCATATTTACCATTTCCTTAAATAAGAATAAGAATGAGAAAGGCGGTAAAATTTTTAACATCAAGCCTGATGAAAGAGTCGCTTTAGGTGTCGCGAATTCGGCTGAATGCGATTCATGGATTAATTTCCATAATGAATATGATGACATTATCAAATCTGTTGTGCCAACACGGATAAAATAAGGAAAAAACATGTACACACTTAAGAATGTTTTCATAACAACCATGGCTTTTATTTCTCTTCCGTTCAGCCAGGTATCGGCATCTTTAGAATTTGACAAAAAGTTATCCTCACCAGGAACATTTAATGTCAGCGGTCCTGCAGATGCAGATGGCTATGGTTCTATCGTTTATAATTCTGGCAGTAGTAATTCTCAACGTATTTGCAATAGCAGCTCTGTTAATTATAATCTTACTAAGGTTTTATCTGTTCCGGTTGCAACTTGGACTGGTCGCACCTTTCAGGATACCAGTTCTCATCCGGTTATTTCTTTATTTGAGTCTGGAATTCTTGGATTTTCATTGTCTCCGATGGGAGGATTGACGGATTCTGGTTATCCCACAAACTGGCAGCCTCTTTCACCTGACACTACCACCATTTGGACTGGCAATAAAGCTAATGCTAGCCGGATATCAAGTGGTCTAAGAATAACTTCCGGAGTTTATGTATATAAAGATGAAACACGATTTTCTGGTTCTGAACAAATTCCAGAACAGACTGTGTTAAGATATTTATGTCAGGATAGCAGCGGAGTCACGCAGGAAATATACAATTACATATTGTCTCCGATAACTGTTATCGGCACGGTGACTGGCTGCACACCTGATAGCAGTACGGCAATTATAGATATGGATAAAATTGCCCAAAGCACCATTGAAAAGGCTGACTCCTCGACGCTTATTGGGACTAAAAAATATACAGCCTCTCTCTCGTGCGATCCGAATATCAACGTATCCGTATCCATAGTCGATCTGTCAGATACATCTAACAACACGAATATAGCCAATTTAACATCTGATTCGACAGCAAAGGGCGTAGGATTTGCTGTAACAGGCCCCTCCGGAAATCGATTGAGATTTGGTCCGGACGGCTCCGCCACTGGCGTGCCGGGACAACTTAAATATTTCATCCAGCGTGCTGGTTCGGCTTCGCCTTCGAGAAATAACCGGGTTAGCACTCAGTTTGGTTTCAGTTACATTCGTAAATCTGATGAGATTGTGAAATCCGGAACAGCCAAAGCAGTGATAGGACTGACTTACTCTTATCAGTGATGTCCTTTTTTTATATCGAGCAATATTATACCTGCCGGTACTCGGTCGACTATCTTCCATTTTCGACTCATTTAAAAAAAGAAAAGGTGTTTTTATGTTTTACTGGATTTCAGATATTATTTTGTATTTCTTTGCTAATTTGCTTACCCAAAAAACTGGTAATGATAGCTTTCATAACTTTAAGGATTGAATTTCCTTCGCTTGTAATAAATTAATTTTTATTTAATCACTCGGCAACTATCACAATCCATCTTTTTATTGATTCTGCAAGTGCTGAAATATTAAAAATAACAGGGTACATTTAAGAGGTATGATAATGTCTAAGTTTATTTACAGTCATAATTTTTTCTTTGAGCAAGGTTTATGCTCTTTGTTAGGTGATATATTAATCCGGGATTTCGTTATCATCATTGATTTTGATAGTATCACAGCAGAAGACATTAAAATTAACAAAGGTAGCAGTAAGGAAATTATCGGTTTTGTTTCTAACGATTTATCTTATTATAAGGCGGAAGAAATCGGAATTAAAATAATTATCGATGCGAATGCTAGTTTAATAGATATATTGAGTTTTTTTCTGAAAAACTCCAAAAAAGCACTTTACAAAACAAGATGGAAACAAAGATTAACGTTTAGAGAAAGGCAACTCCTTTCGCTTGTTGCTGCAGGAATGCCACTGGACGAAATATCAAGAACACTAAATGTTAAAACGACTACGGTTTATGCAATAAGAAGGAATTTGATGATTAAGATCGGATGTAGAAATAGAATAGCTTTCTATAACAATGTGAAAATAATTCATAATTGATTTTATCTATATATTATAACGTTAAATATACTGGGTTTTAATAAAACTTTAAATTTCTCCTCGCTGTAAAGTTTTAGCATAGGTGCCTGAAGCTCAACCATATGAAAACGTGCGCTGAGTATATTCTTAACCACAATGATTTTTTTATAACTAGAGCTGTATGTTTGGAACACCCGAAATCTCCGTTATACATCATTCGCCCAGCTATAGTTCCCTCTCGGACACTGAGCCATCAGCTCCGTGTCCGAGTGTTACCAGCGTCTGAGAGGAGTAAAGGATACACTGATTACTATACCTCCGTAATATTCCCCAACAGATGAATCTAGTTTGAAATATGAAAAATACTCGATTAGCATTTTCACTATCACGAATGATTATACAGTTGAAATTATTGCTAATTCAGCACATTAGTTTCAGTCAATGTAAGCATAGCATCTATGCTTTTAACCCATCATATACTTTGTTTAAGTATATATTTGATCCGCTCCCCGTATGTAATCCATTCATAATCAGGAATAACTGGCTTCATTCTGGCTGCATATTCTGGCAACCGGCAGATTTTTCGGCAAATTCGGAGGGCGTCATCCAGCCCAGTGCAGAATGGGTACGACTCCGATTACAGTGCATGCGCCAGGCCTCGATTTTGCACCGTGCATCCTCCAGAACCAGTTCTCATGCAGGTATTCCTGCCGCAACCTGCCGTTAAAGGGGGCAGTTTGGATATCGAAAATTATTGTACGTTAAGGTTATTTTTTGTACCTCTGAACTATGGTAAATCTTGACCACTTTGACAGGTAGCTTTGAGCGAAAAGCAGACATCCTTGTCCATATATGCTGTTAGCTGAAGAAACGGGCAGACGATTCAATGATTTAGTCGATGAGCTGATGCTGGCGCAGTGCGTCCTCAAAGGTTGTTGCATCATTAGAACCCGTTGCTTTGTCTCGGGCATAGGCTGCGTAGAAATAAGCAAAGTTCTGGGAACTAGCGTCAAGGTGGGAAACCGGCAAGAATGCATATTCCACGGGAACAGGTAGTTTCTCAAAGATTTCAACGCCATTACGCATTATCGCTACTGAATTGTCATCCTTATTCTCAAATCCACGTGCATTGGTAATACGCAGCACACCTTCAGTGCCAGTGATATCAATTTGCAGGCCGGTACGATGCTTCTGGTCGCCCTCAAGCTGAATGGGAAACAGTGCTCCACCCGTGAGCATACCGATAACCATCACTTCATTCGGCGAATTTTTTCTTGAACGCTGTCACCGCATCTTCAGTGAAATCCAGGCCGCAGAGGATGAACTATCGGCCATGAATCAGCACCAGTGTGGCAGGCTACCTATCGGGCTTCCGCTGGCTGCGGGTCTGATGCTACCCATGATTTCATCATATATGGCGCGATACCAAGATATTGAACTCGGCCTGGATTTTTCGGACAGACTGACAGATGTCATTGACGAAGGTATGGATGTTGTAATACGTGGTGGCGACCTGATTGATTCAAGGCTCATAACCAGACGGCTTGGGTCATTTCGCCTGTGTATCGTTGGCTCTGTGGAATACTTCAGGCGTAACGGAATACCTGAACGGCCCGATAAGCTGACTGATCATGCATGCATCCACTATCGCTTTCAAGGTTCCGGTAAAATCGCTAGCTGGCCGCTAAAACATAGAATCAGCGCCGCAGGAAGCCCCGCCATCCCATCAACGCTTATCTGTAGCAGCCTTGAAGCTCTGCTGTTTATGGTAAAAGAGGGGGCGTATTGCCTGTCTGCCAGACTACTCGGTAAAGGCTGCACTCGAGAGCAGCGGGCGCAGAAACGTACTGAACAGTTATATTACTCACATCACCACCTTTCATATTCTCTGGCCGAGTACGCGACAAGTGACGCCAAAAGTGCGTGTCTTTGTCGATCACATGATTGGCATGTTTGACACTTTTATGATGAAAGAAAAAGCAGATAATAACTGGATTACGGCCCTACGCTGACTGTACTAATGAACTGTGAGGTCAGTAATGTCGACTCCTGGTACAGACCCGATCTGCAAAAAACTCCTGCAACCCCGGGACTGCCGTTAAACAACCCGTATCTTAGCCAGACTAAAAAGGATAGCCATGTTTAAAGGTCTGAGCGTATTTTCACTCACTCCGCTTACCAGGCAAGACCTTCACCATTCAGACCGGGACGTAAATCTCAGCCCTCATGAACGTAACCGCCTTACCTTCAATAATGACCCGGTCTCCTTTCAGCTCACAAATAAGATGCCCGCCTCTGAGGGATGTCTGCCATGCAGACAGACGATTATTACCTAGCTTTCCTGCCCAATAGGTGACTAGGGTGGCATGTATAGAACCTGTCACCGGATCTTCCGGAATGCCCGCACCCGGCGCAAAGTAACGTGAAACAAAATCGTACTGACTTCCTGAACCCAAACCTGTAATCACCACGCCAACCGGTCCGAGTCTGGCAAGTAAGTGCAAATCTGGCTGGTATGATCTGACCGCGTCTTCTCCGCTCAGAACCACAAAAATGTTTTCGAAATTCCTGAACCAGTGTTGAGCCTTACCACTGAAAATAGGGTGGATGATCTTCGGAAGATGTGTCATTTCTTCCGGGGGGATGCAGGGCAGATCGAGCAGGTAGCCATCCCCTTTTACCTCAACCTTCAGCTGCCCGACACGAGCTGAAAATGAAAGTGAACCAGCTACTTCATATTCCGTTACTAGAACGTGCGCGGTCGCAAGCGCGGCATGCCCACAGAAATCGACTTCCATTGTTGGAGTAAACCATCGCAGATCCCAGCCGTCACCAGTGCGTTTTACGAAAGCCGTCTCAGCCAGGTTATTTTCGGCAGCAATAGACTGCATCAGGTTGTCCGGTAGCCATGTATCAAGCAACAGAACGGCGGCAGGATTTTCGCCAAAGACACTGTCAGAAAAGGCGTCAACCTGGTACATCTTAAGGAACATGGGAAGTACTCTCTTGTTGTGCTTTATCCGAATCAATAATGGCTATCTCAGAGCCACTCGCTGATGAGAACAGTATGACAGCGCATACCCGGCATCATTTTTTTCCAGGCCCTCAGTCAGCATCCTGCCGGCAGCATGCAGCTCTTCCAGCGGCATTTGCGGCAGACTCTCAAGGATGAACCACATTCTGCTGTCTGCCACGCTCTGTCGTGTCTGTCCCCCTGACGCCAGTTCCAGCGGCGGCATGTCACGACGGTATCATCGCGCCAGATAACTTCTTCCGCTTCCGGTGATTCGCTTCCCGGCTGACCATCTTTTATGGTTTCAAAAATTTCGGTTCCGTCAGCCACAACCAACTGTGGCATCCCGACGTAAGCCGCAAGATTTTCACCGCCCACCGGAACGGCGTATCGAAAGCTGACGGCGTTATACTGATCAACCACAGGATCGAGTGCGGTCATTGTGCCATCTTTTATGACGCGCTTTCTCAGGGCTTCCGCAGAAAAGGGCGTGCGCTTTGGCTTTGCACCAAATGCCCGGAATACATCCGCCCATGCGCTGAGGTGCGCCTCTGCCCAGACAGGCTGCCCTGCCAGAACGGCCTCGCAAGCTTCCTGAAGCGCGACTTCACCCACCCGTTTATCAGCCACGGGGGCCGCCTCTACGCTGATACTGAGCGCACGAAAGCCCGGCGCGATGCGCTAAATTTCGAGACTGATTGACGGTAACACGGCTGACATATGATAATCCTGTAATGACTGATTTATTACACGATAATGACCGATGACCAGTAAAGTCAATATAACGACCAATACCGATGCGGCCAAGGTAAACGAGGTCGTTTCCGCGCACATAAAGCTTTACCGCAGCCAGAATAAAATGTCGCTTGTTGAGCTTTCCCGCCGCTCGGGCGTCAGTAAGGGAATGCTGGTCGAGATCGAAGGATGCCGGGCCAACCCCAGCATTGCCCTGCTCTGCCGCCTTGCGTCTTCGATGAACATATCCGTGGTCGATTTTGTCAATGTGGGCGGCAAGCCCTCCGTTTACCTGATCGGGGCCGGTGACATTCCCGCACTCTGGAAAGGAGAAAAGGGTGGCAGTGCGCGTCTGCTTGCAGGCACGAGCGGGCCGGACATGGTGGAACTGTGGGAGTGGGTGCTTTACCCCGGAGAAATCTTTGAGTCACCCGGCCATCCAGACGGCACTACTGAACTGATCCATGTGTCCGGCGGGATCCTGACGCTCGTCGTCAGCGACACCACTTACGTGATAAGCCCTGGGGAGGCAGCGGTTGCAAGAACCGATGCGCCCCATGCCTATATGAACAGTGGCCCGGAGGCAACCGTGTTTACCATGACGGTGAATGAGAAAGGCCGCTGAAAACGGTGGCTGCTGCTCCCCTGGATGTCATTCTGAATAATTCAACTGCCCGTCAGCTCGATGAGAAAACAGACCCGACCTGCAAACTGCTTCCGCAGCACCGGGCCTGCCGTTAAGCAAATCGGCTATGAACCGGACTAAAAAGAATATGTCATGTTTAAAGATCTTAGCGCGTTTCCACTTACTCCGTTTACGGGTAGCTACGCCTATCTGACACGTGAACAATGCGGGCGGATTGCCAGACTGGCTGTGGAGAATGCCGGAAGCATTCCGGTAATGGTGTGTGTGGGGCGGTCAGTACGGATGAAGTGCTGCGCCTTGCCGATGATGCGCAGGCAGCCAATGCCGGTGCGCTGCTGCTCCCGGTTTCATACCAGGCACTGCGTGATGACGAGGTATACGGACTTTTCGAAACGGTCGCGCGTCACGCATCGGTGCCGCTTTGCGTCTACGACAATCCGGGCACAACCCATTTCACCTTCTCCGATGAGCTGCACGGTAAAACTGCAGCGCTGCCCGGCGTACACTTCATCAAAATCCCGGGCGTTTCTGCAGATTCTGAGGCGGCATCTTTCCGGGTAAGAAATCTGCGCAACAGGCTTCCTGCAGACGTAACCATCGGCATCAGCGGTGACTGCTCGGCCGCCACAGGCCTGATCGCCGGCTGCGAGGTCTGGTATTCGGTGTGTGGCGGCTTATTTCCCGCTGTGGCAAAAAGGATCACAGAAGCAGCGGCGGCAGGCAATCATACTGCCGTCCGGGCACAAAACGAACGCCTCAGCCCATTTTGGGCGCTGTTTAAACAGCACAGAGGAAGCTTCAGGATAATATCAGCTGCCGCCGGTCTTCTTGGCCTGACTGATGTCCCGTCCGTTATTACCGCTGCGGGCAGACCAGCTCACTGAACTCAGGCGCGTGATATTAGAACTTGAACTGGCCTAAGTGCTGCCCGAAACTGAGTTTCCTCCGAAATAGGGAGCAGATAACGTCCGCTTTTGGCACATAGCGGACTTTACTTACGTAGATGATGTGTCGAGCTGCTTGTCACAGGGAGTTAACTATTACGCCATGACTACAAATAAACACGGTTATTTCAGCTTTTTAGGTTTTATGAAGAGCTTGTATCCGGCAAACCTGTGACGCGCTGTAGCCCGTAGTATCAGCCGTTTCCTGGATACTCAGTTTCTTTACCTGTCGATAGTACAAGACTTTCTGATGTAGCTCCTGATCGATCTGTTTACCCCGGTATTCCCCCAGTGTATGTACCCGTTCAATTCCCTGCTTTTGACGCAGGCGGCGGCTCAGCCAGTCCATATGCGACATTGCGGCCAGCGAGCTGGATATGGCGCGGATAAGAACGCCGGAGAACATTGATCGCAGTCGTGAAATCTGCGCGAAGTACAGCGCGAGCGATATCAGCAACCTGCATACGCTTTTCTGCCTGATGGTCTGCGCATTGGAGGCGAAATTCCACGACTTTCTGGGTGCGATCTTCATGGAGCTTGAGCTTGGCGACGACCGCAACGGGCAGTATTTCACGCCGTATCAAGTCCAGTCACTGCTGGCGAGGCTGCTGATGCCGGACGTCGACGAAACGATACGCCGTGAGGGATTCGTTACCGTCAGCGATCCGGCAAGCGGTGCGGCGGGAATGATTGTGGCGTATGCGGAATATCTGCTGGAGGCGGGCTATAACCCGTCTGAACATATGTTCGGAAGCTGCATCGATATCGATCCTGTCGCGGCCGATATGGCGTTTATTCAGCTTTCCCTGCTGGGTATTCCTGCCGAGGTGGTCACGGGCAATACGCTGACGATGCAGTTAAACAGGGTGCGGTATACGCCGGTGTACTACATCAACAACTTTGGAAAGCGGCTGGACGATCAGCGCCGTATCAGTGCCATGCGCGAATTTTTGCGCGGTATAAATGACGCTGCATAACAATCCAGAAGGGCAGAGAGTATCCTGCCTTTTGTGGCATCAAAGGCCGCGCGCCTGCGGCGCAGAATAAACAGGCTGCGCTGACGCGCTGCCTGCGTTATTCCGGCGCGAGGTTGTCTGAAGTTCCTGTCTTTTGGTTAGCTGATTAATAATCTTCATTCTCCTGCTGGCGATGGTCTTTATTATTCTGTCGCTGATATGGATATTATCATTTCTTTTTCGGGCGTCGCCCCTGAAGGGACACGGCTGTCGTGAACGGAGCCGGTAAACCGTCTCCGCCCTTCGGGCTTCCATCCTGACGCAAATTAAAATCAACGCTTGCTGCATCTTGAAAGGATGCGCCGCTTTCACCGTGTCGGTAATAAATTACCGACACTCTGATATCCGTAACGGTAATTCGTCCTGTGACGATTTTCCGTTACGGGATGTGTGCATTCTCCTGGTGTGACTATCGCCCGATTTCATCAGTTCGCGGAGGGCTGCTTTTAGCATCAGCCAGAAAGGAAATAAAGGGGTATATAAACGCTGCGCGCCCCTTTATTTCCTTTCTGTCAGCTGCTTATTGCCCTTCGCCGCTCAGTGATGAAGTCGAACGATGTAATAACCCAATGAGGAGAAAACCAGAATGTACACATTAAACGTCAAAACCACCACTCGTGAATCAGCCGAACAATTTAAAATCGATGAACGCCAGCGCTACTCTGTTACAGATGGTGATGAACGTCTGGATTTTATTCCTTCGCTCTTTTTTACGCCTTCTGCTGATAACATGATTGCCAGCTGGTTACGTCAGCATTCGGATTATGATGGCGGTTTCTGGAATTACTGGATTATTCCACAAGGTACTGGTGGGAACATTGCACCAAACTGTGTCATATTCACCACGACACAAACCGGTTATATCGCACCGGAAGGTGAGCAACGTTATAACATGATTATTCCAGGTAATTATTTTGAATCAGAGGTCAGCGCTGATGCTGCCGGAATTATTGCCACGCTGATGATCATGAACTGGTTATCCTGGCAGGTTGCGGATATGGGGCCTGAATATGCGAAAGTCTGTAAACACCTCGTCGCTCGTCAGGATGCACTGAAAGACTATATCAGCATAATTAAACACCCTGAAGCATATTTGATCTACCGGGCTATTGATTGATGAGTTAAAGACCACATGGATAAAAAATACCTCGTGTTGAGGTCTTTTTTATTGTTTCGGGAGAAACTGCTCTGCATTTTTATTTTTCTTTATCGCCCGATATGTTGCCTCGATTTTTCTGGCATAGACATATCTTCTCTGCGCTTGTTCTTCTGTTTTCCGGAAACCTGCATTATACGCCCCCACGGCCTGCCAGCTGACTCCCCACTTTTTGAATGCAATTGCAAGATAGTAAGCCCCGGTGTAGATATTCATACACGGATCGGAAATAAGATGCTCAGGTTTTATTCCATAACGAGCCAGTTCGTTAAAGTGCTGGGAGTCCACCTGCATAAGTCCGGAGCCAAAGCCCGAAACAGGATTGTGGCCTTTAACGTCTGTGCGGAAGTTCGATTCATTCCAAGAAATTGCCCGAAGCAGATCAGGATCTATATGATAATCCCTTCCTGCCAGATCAAAACAATCAGCAGCGTTCAACATTCCAGAAAAAGCCAACGTTAAAAACGTAAGAGCAATCCGTTTCATTTCTTCCCTCCGGGCACGATGCCGGAAATACGTTAACCCATCCCATGTCCAGACTCAACTAATATGCACTCCTCACCACCAAAAGCACCACACCCCACGCAAAATTAAAATTTTGCTGATTGGCATTCAAAAACATGCAGTTAGAGAAAAATTAATGTGAAATAAATTATTTTAATGTGTAGAAGCAATTCGCATACGAATCCAAAGCGAGTCGCTATTGAATTGCACGCGATTCAGTGGTGACTATTTTTTTAAAAAACATTTATTTGCCAGTGTCGTGAATCTATATTAGATTCGTCATTAAATGAGTGATGATTAGTGATGAGAATCGTCATATTATCGTGGTGATTCTAATGGTGAGTCGCACAGAAATACGTAGTTTTAGAGTCGGTAATATTTGGCTTTTATGGATATTTAAATAAGAGGGCTTATGGCTAAGATCCAGGTTTATGTTAATGACAATGTCGCAGAAAAAATTAATGCGATTGCCGTTCAGCGGCGTGCCGAAGGTGCTAAAGAGAAAGATATTAGCTATTCCAGTATTGCATCTATGCTGCTTGAGCTTGGGTTGCGTGTTTATGAGGCACAAATGGAAAGAAAAACGTCAGGGTTTAACCAGGCGCTTTTTAATAAAACCATTCTGGAGAACATTCTTAAAACACAACTCACTACCAGTAAGCTGTTAGGTATGACTTCTCTTAGTCCACACCTGGAAGGTAACGAGAAATTTGCATTCAAGGAAATGGTGACATCTATTCGGGAAGATGTTGAAGAGATGGTGTCTCAGTTCTTCCCTAAAGAGGATGATGATTCTCAAGATAATTAACTGAAAAAGTAAGATAAATAGATTATCGATCTACCATTTTTGGGTGACAATGTTAGCTGAAGTTGTTATATTTTATACAGTCTTAACTAAAATTTGATTGTCGACAACCTGTTTGTCGATTCGCCGGTACACCGGGTCTCTACACCCAGTGTACCGACTATACACAGAAACCTTTCTAGGAGGCTTCAATGCACCCGCGCGATCCTAAAGATCTCTCCCAATCAAGTCAATCACTAAATGATGTCATAAAGCATTTCAATGTACTTTATAAAGACTCTCCTTTGCCTTTCTGCATTCGTGATCAATTCAGGAATACAATTTATAAAAATGACGCATGTTCAGATTTTTTTCATCCCTTATCTAAATCATTCTCTGGTGTCAGCTTCGATGCTGATGAAGTCGAGTTGGATTTATCGACAATAGAGTTAGAGGCATTTGTTATGGGAGCTGGTACTGCTATTTGTCGGACGTTTAATTTCAATGGTGAGTATTATCAGTTGCGTGTTGAGATTCGTTCCGTTAAAAATGAAATATATGCTCTCTGGTTCATAAATTTCTTTCCTGATTATCAGGCGTTATTTCATACATCAAATAAGAACAAAACAGATGGGTTTGATTTTGATTTATTTCTCTCTGGTTTGACAACTAAAAAAATGATTGCTTTGTGTTTTTCAATTCTTGGCTTTCATCTTCATACAACTTCACAATATCTTGGCGTTTCTGAGAAAGCTATTTCAAGCAGGCTTTCTAGTGTGAAGAATGAGATTGCTAAGCATTTTGCTGACTATGATGATTTCAGACTTTTTTGCTTGAAAATGGACGCTTACGAAAAGGCGAGATTAGTTGTTCTTAAAATAATGAATGTAACTTCTATGTTAAAAAAATAGTGGATTTTATCGCGTATTGAATAAATTGGATTTTACGTGTCACTATTCGTGCGCAGGAGAATTTTGAGAGGGAAAACATGATTCGACGTCACAGGCTTCGTGGTCCAACTGTCACCATGTCAATTTACTTAGATCCACAAACAGATCTTCTTATATTGAGGGCGAAAGACAGAAGTGGTCGTTCAAAATCAGCTGAGGCACTTTTGCGGCTGCGTGATCACTTAGAAAAGTATCCTGATTTCTACAACTCTGAAATGGCGGAGGTGATTCCAAACAATATTGAACCCAAGTCACAAAACTAGCATTTAGGATTTTTACTTTCAACAAATCTATCTGGTGTAATTAAAGGATTAATGAAATGACTAATGTATCAATTATCGAAACAGTACCATCTGCTAAATCCAAGAAGAAATTCGGTAAGGTTGCATTCCTGAAAGCGCTGAAGTACGCGCTGCCGGTTGCCACTCTGGCCGCCTTTTTCCCGGAAACCGTACTGGCAGCTGGTGCGGGCAAGGACCTGATGTCTAGCGGTGATGAAACCGTTAAAGGGACGTTCGGCAAGGATTCCAGTGTCGTTAAATGGGTAATCCTGGCCGAGGTGCTTGTGGGGGCGGTGATGTATATGACCACCAAAAACCTGAAGTTCCTTGCCGGCTTCGCCATTCTTTCAGTATTCGTTACCGTTGGGATGTCCGTTGCGGGGTATTAATACCCTCTAAGCCAGTAACCCACTCCCGACATACGACATATTTCGTGTTTTATGAATGCCCTTTGGCATTCAGGGGAGTGCTTTACCTGTAATCCAGCTGGCAGATATTTCTGTCCTGCCAGCTGCACTTCGAGACAAAACGAAATGGCAGATGAGTCTCTTAAAAAATATCGCTTCCCCGAAACCCTCACCAATCAGAGTCGCTGGTTTGGCCTGCCTGTTGACGAGCTAATTCCTGCGGTCGTTTGTCTCGGGTGGGGATTCTGGACCCAACATTATATCCCGGGAATTATCGCTGCCGTACTGGCGTACCTGGGGATAAAAAAACTGAAGAAAGGGCGGGGCAGCTCGTGGTTGCGGGACCTGGTGTACTGGTATATGCCGACCTCACTCCTGAGAGGCATTTTTCACAATGTACCCGATTCCTGCTATCGGCAATGGATTAAATAAACCGGGATATTCAGATGGAACATGGAGCACGCCTCAGTACCCAGCGGGTTATTGGCATCGGGTTTATCTCGATGGGCACGTTATTGCTGCTGAGTCTGAGCACCAACGTTATTCAGGGCATAAATAACTATCGCCTTCAGAACGAACAAAAGACCATTGTGACACCCATGCTCTTTAATGCACCGTTTGCAGTGTCACAAAACCAGGCTGATGCTTCTTATCTACAGCAACAGGCTCTCTCTCTTATTGCACTACGCGTCAATGTGACACCAGAAACCGTAGACGCCTCCCATGAACAATTGTTGACGTACGTCCGCCCGGCTTCCCAGAACGCGCTGAAAATCAAACTCGCCGAAGATGCCAAACGTATTAAAGACAATAACGTTAATTCTGCTTTTTACATGACCAGCGTGAAGGTGTATCCGGCCAGTAATCGCGTGGATGTACGTGGTCAGCTGAAAACCTGGATTGGCGACTCAAAACCCTACCCGGAGCTGAAACAGTACGTCCTGAAGTTTGAACGCCAGGACGGGATCAGCTGGCTCAGCCACTTCGGAGAAATTAGCGATGAGAAAAAATAGCCGCCTGACGGTATTCGCGCTGCTGATGCTGGCTTCGGGACGATGTCTTGCTGCCCCAGCGGCACTTTCAGCAACTATCGTGCCGTTGACGAATGGTGGACAGGCCAGTATCGCAATCAGTAACACTGACCCGAACCTGTTCACGGTAGCCGGAGATCGCGTGACGGCCCTGACCAGTCTGGATGGTGAGCTGACCCGGCAGGAGCAAACGGCCAGTGGCGGTGTCATTGTCAGCACCCTGAACAAAAAGCCTTTCACCTTTATTCTCGAGACCGAGCGTGGGCTGAACTTCTCTGTACAGGCAGTCCCCCGCGCGGGTGTGGGCCGCACCGTTCGTCTGGTTAGCGAACTCTCTGGTACCGGAGAGGAGGCCCGAACCTGGGAAGAATCCTCTCCGTATGAGACTACGCTCGTTTCCCTCAGCCAACATCTGCTGGGCGGTAAGCTGCCAGCAGGCTGGCAGGCTATACCGGTAACAACCGAAACGCTTACCGCTCCAGCTGGATTATCTGCAAGCGCCGAGCGGGTATGGACAGGCAATCATCTGAAGGTGGTTCGCTACCGTGTGACTAATGCTTCCGGGTCTGTTCGCAATCTGACAGAAAGCGACTTCTGGCAGAGCGGTATCCGTGGCGTGTTGTTCGCTGAGCCTGCCCGTCAGTTACTTGCCGGTGGGTCGTTGCAGGTGTTCATCATCAGCAGCGGGGGGGCATCAGATGGCCAGTATTAATTCCGTTGTGAAGCGTAAACAGTTTGTCTGGCTGGGGATCGTGCTGACCACCATCGGAGTTGTTGGCGGCGGCGGCTGGTACCTGGCCGATGCACGTTATGAAGGAAGTAGCGATGCGTCGACCGCAAACGAACCCGCGCCAGATATGACGGGAGTGGTGGACAGTACCTTTGACCAGAAGGTGCAGCAGCATGCGACGACTGAAATGCAGGCTACGGCGGCTGGAATGCAAAAGCAATACGACGAGATGCGTCGTGAGCTTGAGTTGCTCAGTAAAGGACAGGCGGGGTACCAGCACCAGATAGACCAGCTTAACAAGGACAATGCTGCCTTGTCTGCACAGGTCAGCGCTCTGGGTCTGAAACCTGCCACCACATCCGGAGAACCCGCGCCGCGGCCGCCATCACCACCACCTGGTCCGGAGGGGGAACCGCAACCAACGGGATTCCCGCCACAAACCCCGGGAAGTTCGGTACCACCACCTACATCCTTTTATCCGGGCAACGGCGTCACACCTCCACCGCAGGTGCACTACCAGTCTATTCCGGTACCCAATCAAATTCGGCGGCAGACCTTCAACTATGGCGCGGAACAGAAAGGCCCCTCTCTGCCATATATCCCTTCCGGAAGTTTTGCCAAATCGATGCTGATTGAGGGGGCTGATGCCAATGCATCTGTCACCGGTAATGAATCCACTGTGCCAATGCAGCTGCGACTGACCGGGAAAGTGGAGATGCCTAACAGCAAGACTTACGACCTGACCGGATGTTTTGTGGGGCTTGAAGCCTGGGGGGATGTTTCCAGCGAGCGCGCCATCGTACGAACCCGCAATATCAGCTGCCTGAAACACGGCGTCACCATTGATCAACCTATTGCCGGACACGTGAGCTTCATGGGCAAGAACGGCATTAAAGGTGAGGTTGTGATGCGTAACGGCAAAATCCTTGGCTGGGCATGGGGGGCTGGATTTGTTGACGGTATTGGTCAGGGGGTACAGAGCGCTTCTCAACCGACAGTCGGTCTGGGGGCGACTGCGAGTCTGGGCGCCGGTGATGTCATGAAAATGGGGATTGGTGGCGGTGCTTCCAAAGCCGCTCAGACACTCAGCGATTACTACATCAAGCGCGCTGAGCAATATCACCCGGTGATCCCGATTGGTGCCGGTAATGACGTGACGGTGGTTTTCCAGGATGGTTTCCAGCTGAAAACCATTGAAGAGCTGGCTCAGGCCTCTTCCCGCCAGTCTGCAGAAGGAGAAGGGAAAAGCCCGGTTCCCGCGCCTTCAGTTCCCGAGGGTGGCATGAATGGGTTTAACACCGATCAAATGCTGCAAAAACTCGGAAAACTCGACCAGCGTCAGTTTATGCCAGCGGCAAATACACCGTAACACCACGGAAAGGAACAGCTTATGAATAAGTTAGCACCACTCGTCATGACTCTGGGAAGCCTTCTTCTCCTGTCAGGATGTGCCGGCACAGCGAGTGACTTTGAATGTAACGCCACCACGTCAGATACCTGCATGACCATTGAACAGGCCAATGACAAAGCCAAACGTCTGGAGGAAAGCAATACGGTAAAGCCGGATGTGGCCGCACTGCCACGACTGGCTGAGGGTAATTTTCGCACCGTCTCAGCTCAGCCTTTGACGGCACCACTTGTTCCCGCAACGACGACGGCCCCTGCGTTGCGCAACACACAGCAGGTGAAGTCACCATTTACTCAAAATTCGCCTGCGAAGGTTTCTGTACCAGTAACCCGAGCCGTCAGCTATCAGCCTCTGCCCGTGCCTGTTTCCACCCGCGAGATGGTTGTTGATCCACGTCCGCTGAGGGTAGGGGAGAAGACGGCTGGTCTGTGGATAGCGCCGTACATCGATACCCTGGATGTATATCACCAGCCAACGCGGGTGTTTTTTGTCGTGAAACCGTCAGCGTGGGGAACCCCCACGCGTTAACTGAATCCTGAACCGCCACCGCGTGTGGCACCTATTTTAACAATCTGTCGTTATCACGCGTGCCCTGAAACGTGAAAAGGGATGGGCGGTAGCGTGTCCTGACAGTATGAGCAGAGAGCGTTGATGGCAGACGAACTTGATCTCCTGCAGGAGCAGGATGAATTGCTGAACCAGCTTCATATACAGGCCGCGAGGCAGCAGTCCTGCCTGCAGGGCAAAAGTCGTAACCGGTGCGAATGCTGTGGCAATCGCATACCCCTCAGGCGGCAACAGGCCATCCCGGGCGTGCGCACCTGTACGGAATGCCAGCGGGTTATGGAAATCCGACAAAAACAGTATCTGAGGTGACCGATGAGCAAAACAATCACTGAGCAGGGCAATTTTATGGTTTGTGGCAGCACGGGAAGCGGTAAGACGGTTTTCTGCGCTCAGATGGTGCAGGCGCTTCTGTCAGGACGGCGTTCTGACAGCGGGCGCGAAGGCATTCAGAAAAATGACAATGATTCAGGAGAAAACCATGACAACCAGGGATAACGGTGGTCCGGGGAAAACCCGCCATCTTAACGTATTTGCTCACCGCTGTGCTGATGCCGGTATGCGCGTTACTTATGTTAGTGCCGAAGGACAGCGGATGACCCGGATATACCTGGCGAAGTCTGACGTCAGCCAGATTAAAGCGCTGTATAGCGGTGAGGATGGGGAGAGGCTGGCAGAGGCTATCAGAAACAACTGCAGCGTCTGGTTTCCGCTGAATCCAGGAGGTAACGGGAATGATGCTTAAGCTTCTGTTCGTCCTGCTGTATTGCCTTCGATGGCTTGCCTGGGCTGTTCACTATCTGATTATCTGGCCTGTCGGGACGGTGACACTCATTTTTATCTTAATTTTCTGGCTGGATAACAGTACACCAGGTCAGGTCGCGGCAGACGAAATAGCAGCCTCAACACGGTATATCAGTCACGGGGAATTCGGAATACCAGGAAACTGTGGCCCAAATCTTGGAGGGCCTCTATACGGAGAACGTTGTCGTTACACGGATGCCGCAGGTTATGCCGCTTTTGTAAAAAACAGTGTTGACGAGTTATGGCGTGGAAACCTGAAGGTGCTTTGGGTCGTGATGGCTGGAGTATATGGCGGGATGGCGTTGCTTATGGGATGCCGCCCGTATTTTTGCCTGTACGGTCAGATGCGCTCAGCGCGTTTTCGCTACGGTATCCCCGCCAGCCCCCCGGTACCTGCTACGGAAGTGGTAAAAACCGCCGACAATAAAAAGGAGGGGGGGCATGAGTAATCCGCTGGATACCGTTACCCGCACCGTTAATGCTCTGGTCACGGCACTGAAAATGCCGGATGAGTCCGCCAAAGCGAATGATGTTCTTGGTCAGATGAGTTTCCCTCAGTTCAGCCGCGTGCTGCCGTACCGCGACTACGATGCGGAAACCGGCCTCTTCATGAACGAAAAGACGATGGGCTTTATGCTGGAGGCGCAGCCCATCAACGGCGCCAACGAAACTATCGTTTCGTCGCTGGAAAACCTGATGCGTACCAAGCTCACCCGCGAGGTGCCAGTGGCCATTCACCTGGTGTCCAGCCACCTGGTGGGGCAGGATATCGAGTATGGCCTGCGCGAGCTCTCCTGGACGGGAGAAAAGGCTGATACGTTCAACGCCATCACCCGCGCCTACTATCTCAGGGCCGCAGAAGAAGGGTTCCCGCTGCCCGATCACCTCAACCTGCCGCTGACCCTGCGTAACTATCGGGTGTACATCTCCTGCTGCGTCCCCCGCAAACGCGGGAGCAAGGCCTGTGTGATGGAGATGGAAAACCAGGTCAAAATCATCCGCGCCTCGCTGCAGGGGGCGCAGATAGCCACCCGCAGCGTGGACGCGGATGCCTTTATCCGCATTGCGGGCGAAATGATAAACCACAACCCGGATGCGCTGTATCCCACCGTTCGCGAGCTGGACCCGCTCAAGGATCTGAATTACCAGTGCGTGGATGACTCCTTCGACCTGAAGGTGAAGGCCGACTACATGACGCTGGGGCTGCGCGGGAACGGTCGCAACAGCACTGCGCGCATCATGAATTTTCAGTTGACCAAAAATCCGGAGCTGGCCTTCCTCTGGAATATGGCCAACAACTACAGCAACCTTCTCAATCCGGAACTGTCCGTTTCATGTCCGTTTATCCTGACGCTCGTCCTCAGCGTGGAAGACCAGGTGAAGGCGCAGAACGAGGCCAACCTGAAGTTCATGGATCTTGAGAAGAAGTCCAAGACCAGCTACGCCAAGTTCTTTCCGGGCGTGGAGCAGGAGGCAAAAGAGTGGGGCGATCTGCGCCAGCGCCTGTCGTCCGGGCAGTCCTCGCTGGTGAGCTATTTCCTGAACGTGACCCTCTTCTGCCGCGATGACCAGGAAACCGCGCTGAAGGTTGAGCAGGACGTGCTGAACAGCTTCCGTAAAAATGGCTTCGAGCTGATTTCCCCGCGCTTTAACCATATGCGCAATTTTCTCGTGAACCTGCCGTTTATGGCGGGCGGTGGTCTCTTTAAACAACTGCGCGAGTCCGGCGTGGTGCAGCGCGCTGAAAGCTTTAATGTCGCCAATCTGCTGCCGGTGGTGGCGGACAGTCCGCTTGCTACTTCCGGCCTGCTGGCGCCGACCTACCGCAACCAGCTGGCGTTTATCGACCTGTTCAGCCGCGGCATGGGGAACACCAACTTCAATATGGCAGTGTGCGGCACCTCCGGCGCGGGGAAAACCGGGCTTATCCAGCCCCTGATACGCAGCGTTATCGACTCCGGCGGGTTCGCCGTGGTGTTCGACATGGGCGACGGCTACAAGTCCCTGTGCGAGAACATGGGCGGGGTCTACCTCGACGGAGAGACGCTTAAGTTTAACCCGTTCGCCAACGTCACCGACGATACCATCGATGAGATGGCCGAACGCCTGCGGGACCAGCTGTCCGTGATGGCCAGCCCCAACGGCAACCTGGACGAGGTGCACGAAGGTCTGCTGCTCAAGGCGGTGAAGGCCACCTGGCTTACGAAGAAAAATCAGGCGCGCATTGACGACGTGGTTGATTACCTGATGATGGCCCGCGACAGCGAAGAGTACAGCGGATCGCCGACCATCCGCAGCCGCCTCGATGAGATGGTGGTGCTGCTGACACAGTACACCCGCAACGGAGTGTACGGCAGCTACTTCAACTCCGACGAACCGTCCCTGAAGGACGAGGCCCGGATGGTGGTCCTCGAGCTGGGCGGGCTGGAGGACAGACCGTCCCTCCTGGTGGCGGTGATGTTCTCGCTCATTCTCTACATTGAGAATCGCATGTACCGCACGCCACGCAGCCTGAAGAAGCTCAACGTGATAGACGAAGGCTGGCGCCTGCTGGACTTCAAGAACAACAAGGTCGGGGCGTTTATCGAGAAGGGCTACCGTACCGCCCGTCGCCATACCGGTTCGTACATCACCATTACGCAGAACATCGTCGATTTTGACTCGGAAACGGCCTCCAGCGCCGCCCGCGCGGCATGGGGTAACTCGTCTTACAAAATTATCCTCAAGCAGTCCGCCAAAGAGTTCGCCAAGTACAACCAGCTGTACCCGGACCAGTATTCGCAGCTGCAGCGCGACATGATTAAGGGTTTTGGTAGCGCGAAGGATAACTGGTTCAGCAGCTTTATGCTTTCGGTTGAGCACCTGACGTCCTGGCACCGCCTGTTCGTCGATCCGCTCAGCCGGGCAATGTACTCCTCGGACGGCCCGGACTTTGAGTTTCTGCAGCAGCGACGCCGGGAAGGCCTGAGTATTCACGAAGCTGTCTGGGAGCTGGCGTGGAAAAAGTCCGGGCCGGAAATGGCCTCGCTGGAGCGCTGGCTTGAAGAGCATGAAGGGAAAAAGACACGATGAAAAAAAACACGCTAATCACCGCCTCGCTGATTGCCGGCACGCTGCTCGCCAGTGCGGGTGTCAGCTGGCTTACCTGTCGTCTCAGTGTTCCTGTGGTGGCGGCTTTTGACATGAAGTCAACGGTGGATGCCTTCTTTGACAGCGTCAGCCGTAAATCGCTGGATGAGACCCAGGCGAAGGCGCTTTCCGGGCGCTTTAACACGGCTTTGGAAGCCAGCCTGCAGGACTGGCAGGTTCGTCATCGCGGCCTCATCCTGGTGGCACCCGCCGTGGTGCAGGGCGCGCCGGACATCACCCGGGAGATTCAGAAAGACGTCTCCCGCCGGATGAAGGCGGAGCCATGAGAGCCCCTCTCACCCTGAGCCTGATACTGCTGAGTTACAGCGCAGTAGCCACTGACCTGGGAACCTGGGGTGATCTCTGGCCAGTGGAGGAGCCGGACATGCTGACTGTTATCGAAAACCGCCTGCAGTCGTTACAACAATCTGGCGAAATGGACAGGAAGATGACCGAATTTAAGGAGCGAGTGGTACGAAACAGCCAGCGGCCGCCACCGGTTGAAGGTATTAAGCGCGCAATTCGTTACGAACGCCGCTGGTTCGACCCGAGCGTACGGGTGGACAAAGACCTTTCTGACCACCACGGCAACATATTTGCCCGGGCCGGGCAGGTATTTAACCCACTGGAGGTGACTCCCTTTAATGAAACGCTGCTGTTCATCAACGGTGATGACCCTGAGCAGGTTGCCTGGGTGAAGCGGCAGAAACCCGACACGCTGATATCGCGCATTATCCTGGTGCGCGGCAATATTCCGGAAACATCAGAGAAGCTGGACAGCCGGATTTACTTTGATCAGAACGGCGCGCTCACTACCCGATTAGGGATAAGTGACGTTCCTGCCCGGGTCACCGCCGCACCCAGCGGGTTACGTCTGCAGGTGGAAGTTATTCCGCCATTAATGACGCAATATGATAGCGGAGGTGCAAGGTGAGGAAGCTATTTCTGGCCTGTAGCGCTCTGTTTTTATGGGGGATATCTCAATCCACAATGGCTGCCGATGTGGCCTGTGAGGGACGCTTTGTCAATCCCATTACCGACATCTGCTGGCGTTGTATGTTTCCGTTATCGTTGGGGAGCGCACAGGTCACTGGTGGCGATCTACCCGATACATCCAATCCGGGAAGCCCAATCCAGATATGCCCGATGCCGCCACCGATATTTCAGCGTATCGGTCTGGCTATCGGGTACTGGGAACCCATGGCCATGACTGATGTGACTCGCTCGCCAGGCTGTATGGTCAATCTGGGCGGCTTTTCCATCAATCTGGGCAAAATGGGGATGGGGACGGCGAAGAAAGACGATAGGCAGGTCAATGGCGCGTTCTACCACGTGCACTGGTACAAATATCCGCTGACATACTGGCTGAACATCATCACCTCACTCGGGTGTCTGCAGGGCGGTGATATGGATATCGGTTATCTGTCCGAGATTGACCCCACCTGGGGGGACAGTGCGCTGACCTCCATCCTGAATCCCGAAGCCGTTATTTTTGCCAATCCTATAGCTCAGGGAGCATGCGCTGCCGATGCGATAGCCAGTGCTGTAGGCAAACCGCTTGATCCTTTGTTCTGGTGCGCGGGTTCTCAGGGCTCAATGTATCCCTTTAATGGCTGGGTCAGTAATGAATCCAGCCCACTTCAGTCCTCACTGCTGGTCAGTGAACGTATGGCATTCAAACTGCACCGGCAGGGGCAAATTCTGGAGAGCGTGGGTGCTGATGTGGCTGTGTGCTATGAGTACCCGTCCCCCATTATTCCCAAAGAGCGCTGGCGTTATCAGATGGTGAACATGTTCCCGGATGCGGCGCAGTGTCACCCACTAGGCCGAACGGTCATGCGCTGGGAGACCGGTCGTAATCCTCCCAGTACGCGGAAGAACTTCGGCTATTTGCTGTGGCGTAAACGTAACTGCGTCTACCTCTGAAAAAAGGAATCTTCAATGAAAACTGTGACCGCGCTGACTGCAGTGTTGCTGCTGTCAGCACACTGTTGTGCCGCGCAGACTTCTGCAACCGATGAGAACCGTGAATTTATCCGGCAGCAGGAGTCTTTCAGCCAGACGTTGAGAAAGCAGGATAACGCCCCCTTACGTGAAATGCTGGAACAGCAGATTCGCCAGAACCCGCTATCAGAAAACGATTCACGTTTTATCGGCGAGCTGAAACAAAGTCAGCGGGAGTCTCAACAGGAACAACCCGCCCGTGGTGCGTTGTACTTTGTTTCATTTTCTATCCCACCAACAGGCCTCAAGCGGATGCTGGCAGAAGCGCGCCAATACAGCATTCCAGCCACTCTGAGAGGGATGGTGAAAAATGATATGAAAACCACGGCAGAAGCTGTGCAGGCGCTGGTAAAGGATGGCGCCACTTCTGGCGTGCAGATAGATCCAACACAGTACCGTAAGTTCAGTATCACCAGCGTGCCGTCTCTGGTGGTCTTCTGTGAATCGGGTCATGACGTCATTCGCGGCAACCTGCACCTGAAGCAGGCACTGGAGAAGGTCGTGGATAAAGGGGAATGCAAAGAAGAAGCCCGGGAACTGCTGAATCAGGGAGGCTCAAAATGAGTAAAGCAGGATTAATAGTGCTGGTTTTCTCTGCCTGTTTGGCCAGTCTGAATGTGATGGCTGATGCTGATTCTGAATATAAAGCCGGCTCAGACTTTGCACACCAGATAAAAGGAAAGGGTGAAAACAGTCTGAAAAACTTTAACCCATCAGACAATATTCCCAATTATACCGACTCCCCTGGGGAGAAAAAATACTATGGGGGCGTTACCGCTACCGGTGATGGATCTATGAAAGCTGACGGGACGCAGCAATGGACCACGAATGAAGCCACCCAGGCAGTCACCGATTCTTTCATTAATAATCCCAAAGAACCCATTTCCCCGGATGCGCCATTTATCCAGTCAAGCCAGGATGTTCAGTCAAGAGCGGATACTATTATTGGTAATACCGGGCAGACACAGTGTGAGGCTCAGAATATTACGCACAGTGAATTTACCAATTACACCTGTGAGCGTGATTTGCTGGTTGAGCAGGCTTGCACCCGAACGGCAACGATAGAAGGTGACTGGTCTGCTGATTGGGATAATAAGTATTTTGAGCTTGCACCAACTTATTCTCGTAGCGGTAAACAAATTGTATTTAGTTTTTCTATGCCAGAAACCGGAACAATAGTTAGTGCTAATCTTGAGGTTGCATCCAGCCAGTATTTATTTAAATCAAAAGTCGATTTTATGAATACGAGTTTTTTTATATATCAGAATGACAATATAGCGCTCAATGCCGGGGGGATGAGTGTAGCAAAGGGACAAAATATTAGTGGGACCAGCTGTTCTGGTAGCGGTAGTTGCACGGGAACGGTCGATGATATTCTCTATCAGGCCTTTCTTTCAGGCAAAGCAAAACTTACCTTAAAAATGACCCTTAGGGTAGAAACCCGTAAATGGAATCCCCGGGTAGTATGGGTTGAATCTTGTCCATTCAGCAAAAACGAAGGCACGCTCAAGAAAACCGAGTGCATTGAGCCTGGCAGTACTAAGACCGTGGTCGTTGAAGGTAAACCCTATCAGATTACCCAGGCATGTTGGGCATATAAAGACACCTATATGACGCAGGCAGAGGATGCCGGTTCCTGTAAGACATATATGGATAATCCCGCCTGTACGCTTGCTTCCCGTCAGTGTGCCTTCAGCGCTGAAGACGGCAGTGGATGTCTTCACGAATATGCCACTTACTCCTGCGAAACCCGAACCTCTGGCCAGGTAATGATCTGCGGTGGTGACACTTTTTGCCTCGATGGAGAGTGTGAGCTTGCTCAGCAGGGGAAAAACAACGATTTCGGCCCCGTCGTTTCCGCGCTGGCCGCGCTGGCAGCGGCCGGAAAAGATGTGTCAGAGCTTAATGGCGTGGACGTTCGGGCATTTACCGGTAGTGCGAAATTCTGCAAAAAATTTGCTGCCGGATTCAGTAACTGCTGCAAAGACTCAGGCTGGGGACAGGATATCGGTCTGGCTAACTGCAGTACTGAAGAGAAAGCGTTAGGTAAAGCCAAAGAGAAGAAACTCACCGTCAGTGTTGGTGAGTTCTGTTCAAAAAAGGTACTGGGTGTGTGCCTTGAGAAAAAGCGGGGCTACTGCCAGTTTGACTCGAAACTTGCTCAGATTGTTCAGCAGCAGGGACGTAACGGGCAGCTTCATATCGGCTTTGGCGGAGCCAGTAATCCGGACTGCAGGGGTATCACCCAGACCGAGCTGCAGCAAATACAGTTCGACAAACTCGACTTCACCAACTTCTATGAAGACCTGCAAAACAACAAAAATATCCCTGACAACAATGCGCTGACTGAACGTATCCGCGAGCAGATTGCGTCTCAGCTGCAGAAAAAATAGGAGGGTCAATGGATAAGCGCCTCATGTTTATCGTCACCCAGGGGTTGTTGTTGATGTCAGTCTGCCTGCCGCTGCGGGCCAAAGATGCCGGGTGGCAATGGTACAACGAAACCCATAACCGCCAGCCTGATGATCGAACTGCGGAGGCGGCACCGTCATCATCGCCTGCTCAGATGGACATCATGGACAAACTGGCTGCACTACAGCAGGCGACAAAACGCGCCATGTATGAAGCTATCCTTTATCCGGGCGTGGACAACTTTACCCGATATTTTCGATTGCAGAACTACTGGACGCAGCAGGCCGGGTTGTTTTCGATGAGTGCCAAAAAAGCGATGCTCGAGCATCCAGAGCTGGATTACAACCTGCAGCACAGCCACTACAACGGAACCGTTCGTAATCAGCTGGCGGCGGACTTTGCCGATCAGCGTAAAGCCATTGAAGCACTCGCACAGCACTATGGCGTGATGTTTTTCTACCGGGGCCAGGACCCGATTGACAGTCAGCTGGCACAGGTCATTAAAAACTTTCGCGAGACGTATCACCTGAGCGTTATCCCCGTGTCGGTCGACGGCATCATTAATCCGCTGCTGCCTGACAGTCGTATTGATGGAGGCCAGGCAGCCCGGTTGGGCATTCGCTATTTCCCTGCCCTGATGCTGGCCGACCCGAAAAGCGGGAGCGTTAAACCCGTCTCCTACGGTTTTATCAGCGGTGACGACCTGGCTAAGCAGTTCCTCAATGTTTCCACCGATTTTGCACCCAACTTTTAATACAGGGAGAGTGACGCATGCGTAAATATCGTTTTCGCCTGCCCGAGTTTGACACAGCCGGATTATGGGTATTGACCCTTGGGATCTGGTTTCACATTGTTTCCCGTCTTATCAGACCTAACCCTTCAATGGCCATTCTGCTTGCACAAATCATTGGTGTATCAATGGCGCTCTGGGGAGGGTACCGGATTGTTAATCACTGGCTCCGGCTAGCCCGTGAGGCGGAGAGGCGCGATGAAGAGAAATACCGCCAGGATGCAGAGGTAAGCCACCATGAAGATTAATCCCTCCTTACTGATTATTAGCCTGCTCATTAGCAGCATTGCCGTTCAGGCATCAACGATGGATCAGGTCCGGCAGTTGTGGAATCCCCAGGGGCTACAGGTGACTGAACCCGGAGGTACGACTGAAACCACAGCTCCGGCACCTGTGCATAAACCGGTCTGGTTTCGTCTGAGCAACGGACAACAGGTTAATCTGGCAGAGTGGAAGGTTGTACTGTTTATGCAGGGCCACTGCCCATACTGCCATCAATTCGATCCGGTACTGAAGTCGCTGTCTGAGCGGGTAGGTTTTGGCGTTATGGCTTATACCCTTGACGGGCAGGGGGATGCCGCCTACCCGGAAGCATTGCCGGCACCAGCGGATGTGATGAGAACCTTTTTCCCAAACCTGCCAGTGGCTACTCCTACAACATACCTGGTGAACGTTAACACGCTGGAAGCCTTGCCCTTGCTGCAGGGGGCGACCGATGAACAAGGGTTTATGGCCCGTGTTGATACCGTATTACAGATGCGCAAGGGAGAAAAATAATGAGTAAATCTACAGGGAATATGCGGCTGACATGGTTGTTTCTGGGTACTGGTCTGGCCTTTTTTATCGCGGCAATATTGTCCCGTGTGTTGACGATGACGTTTTTCGCTGCCGCATTTACTGGCTCTCTGTCGGTGGAGATGCAGCAGCTAAAAACGCTCTGGAACCTGCTGATGTACATCATCCCGTTGTCGTTCGGGAGTCTGGCTGCGGGCTTTATTGCCGTGGGGATCATTGGGTGTATCGGGCTGGTGATTGATACATGGCAACCTGCCAGAAACTGCGGCAGGCCAGGAGGTCATCACGATGTTCAACCGTAAACCTCTCTCCCTGCTTTGCGGCGCTCTGCTTGTCTGGTCTGGAGTGGTCTGTGCGGATGTGAACAGTGATATGAACAGCTTCTTTAATAAGCTCGGTTTTGATTCCAATACCAGTCAGCCACAGGTCTGGCAGGGGCAGGCAGCAGGATACGCCTCTGGTGGTTCACTTTATGCCCGCACCCAGGTGAAAACTATTCAGTTGGTTTCAATGACGCTTCCCGATATTAACGCCGGCTGCGGGGGCATAGATGCCTACCTGGGTTCTTTCAGTTATATCAATAGCGAGCAGCTACAGCGGTTTGCCAAACAAATCATGTCCAACGCGGCGGGCTACTTCTTTGACCTGGCGCTGCAGACGACGGTACCGGAGATCAAGACGGCGAAAGACTTTCTGCAGAAGATGGCCAGCGACATAAACAGCACAAATCTCAGCTCCTGCCAGGCCGCTCAGGGCATTGTAGGTGGACTATTTCCGCGCACTCAGGTTTCGCAGCAAAAGGTTTGTCAGGATATCGCCGGTGAAAGCAATCTTTTTGCGGACTGGGCTGCTTCCCGACAGGGTTGCACGGTCGGGGGCAGCATGGACAGCGTGCGTGATAAAGCCAGTGACAAGGATAAAGAACGTATCACTAAAAATATCAACATCATCTGGAATGCGCTGGGTAAGAACCGGATGTTTGATGGTAATAAAGAGCTCAAGGAGTTCATCATGACTCTGACCGGGACGATGGTCTTTGATGAGAAAGGCAATATAACACCACTCCCTGCGAGGACCACTGATCGTGATCTGATCCGGGCCATGATGGAGGGTGGAACTGCAAAGGTATATCACTGTAATGACAGCGATAAATGTCTGAAGGTGGTTGCAGACGCAACGGTTACAATTAGTGCGAACAATGCCCTAAAAAATCAGATCAAAGACATTCTCTCCAGTATTCAGAATAAAGCGGTTACAGATCAGAAACTGACAGAAAAAGAAAAGGGCTTTATTACCAGCACGACAATACCTGTATTTAAATATCTGATGGACCCACAGATGTTGGGTGTTTCTAATAGCCTGGTTTACCAACTAACGGACTATATCGGCTACGACATCCTGCTGCAGTATATTCAGGAACTGGTTCAGCAGGCCAGAGCGATGGTCGCCACAGGGAATTACGACCAGGCTGTGATCGATAGTATCAATAACAATCTTAATGAAGCTACTCGACAGATCGCTTCTTTTCAGGCGCAGGTTCAGGTCCAGCAAGATGCGTTGCTGGTTGTCGATCGCCAGATGAGCTATATGCGTCAGCAAGTCTCAGCCCGCATGCTGCAACGTTATCAAAATAACTACCATTTTGGGGGGGCTCGCTGATGCAGGAAATTTATGTCATTGCAGGTGGTGACTGGCTGAGAGAATCTATGAATGCCATCGTAACATTCATGAGCTCAGATAACTGGACTATTATTAAACGCATTGTCACAGCGTTTTCTGTTCTGGCCGTAGCAATTACCTGGATACGTCGGCATAACGTTATGGATTTGCTGGGGTGGGTAGGCGTTATTGTACTAATTTCCTTGCTGGTTGGTATTCGCACACCGGTGCAAATTATCGATAACAGCGACCTGACTAAGGTCTACCAGGTTGATAATGTCCCTGTGGGACTGGCCTTACCCGCGTCGTTAACTACTAAAATAGGTTATGCCCTGGTACAGGGCTATGAAATGGTGTTCTCTTTGCCAGACAGTGTGACCTACAGTAAGACTGGTATGATATTTGGCGCCAACCTGGTATCGCGCAGCACCGATTTTTTGTCACAGAACCCGGAAATTACCACCATGTTTACTGACTATGTTCAGAACTGTGTGATGGGCGATATTTTTCTTAACGGGAAATACAGTATGGAAGAGCTGATGAATAGCACTGATCCGTATACGCTGATATTTTCTAAACCAAGTCCTTTAAGAGGATTGTTTAACGATAACAATCAATTTTTGACCTGCGAAGAGGCTGCTGCGGTAATAAAACCTAAACTGGCGCTCGATACTCAGACAGGAGGAAAAACCTGGAGTTATTATGTACGCCAGGTATTTGGAGGGCGTCCAAACCCAGACATCTTATTCAGTCAGATGGTTGGTGACAGCTACAACTACTTTTATGGCGCCGGGCAAAGCGCAGCTCAAATCGTCCGTCAGAACGTTACTATGAATGCACTCCGAAACGGCATTATGAGCTATGCAGCCCGTAACGGCGATACTTCCAGCCTGCTGAATATAGCCACTACCTCATCGATGGAAAAACAACGTCTTGCACATGCAACAGTCGGGCAGGTGGCATTACGTTCACTACCGATGTCTCAGACGTTGATTGTTGGACTGACGATTGGATTGTTCCCTCTGATGATTTTGGGGGGGATGTTTAATGCTGTCACGCTGAACGTTCTCAAAAGATATGTACTGGCCATTATGTGGGTACAAAGTTGGCCGCTGTTGTACGCCATTCTGAATAGTTGTATGACCTTTTATGCTAAAGCTAATGGAACACCGGTAGTGCTGTCAGAGTTATCGCAGGTACAGGTTAAATACTCTGACCTGGCTACTACGGCGGGTTATTTGTCGATGCTTATTCCTCCGCTGGCTTGGGGGATGCTTAAAGGTCTTGGGGCTGGTTTTTCCAACCTTTATAGCCACCTGGCGTCTTCGGCCATCAGCCCGGCAGCAACGGCCGCCTCTGGTGCTGTCGATGGCAACTATTCTTATGCCAACATGCAGACAGAAAATGTGAGTGGTTTTAACTGGAATACTAACAGCTCAACGATGTTTGGTCAGATGAGTCAGCAACTGGCTAATGGGGCAACCTCAACACAGATGCGTGATGGTAGTACAGTGACTGATTCCACACAGGCTGCTAGCAAAACACCGCTAAATATTAACTTTTCTCGTCAGATCGCGTCCGCTCAACAAGCAATGGCACGTGAAGCGCAGACTCAATCGGAAAGTGCGCTGCATGGTTATAGCAGTAGCTTAAGCAGTGCATGGAATGCCCTCAGCCAGTTCGGCTCAAACCGTGGTAGCAGTGATTCTATGACTAATGGTGCGGACAGTACCATGAGTGCTCAGGATTCTATGATGGCCAGCCGGATGCGTAGCGCGGTGGAAAGCTATGCGAAGGGACACAACATTAGTAACGAGCAAGCGACTCAAGAATTGGCTTCTCGCAGTACTCGCGCTTCCACTGGTCTTTATGGTGACGTTAACGCAAATGGAGGCATTGGTATCAAGGCGTTCGGTACCGGTGGTGGTATTAACTTTAAAGCTGGTGCGAGGGTCGGTGTTGATGGTGAAGACCTTGATTCGCATCAGGCATCCAGTGGCTCCCGATCCAGCCAAGATGCTCGTCATGATGTGGATGCCAGAGCAACCAAAGACTTCAAAGAGGCAAGTGACTATTTCACCAGCCGTAAACTCAATGAGTCTGGTAGCCACACTGATAATAATGCAGCTTCCCGCGCTGACCAACTTTCCATAGCTCTGAATTCTGCAAAACAAAGTTACGACCAGTATACAACCAGTCAAGCTCGTAGCCATGAGTATGCAGAAATGGCGTCACGAACAGAAACTATGAGTGGTCAAGTTAATGAAGATCTTAACCAGCAGTTTGCACAATATGTACGCAAAAACTCTCCGCAGGATGCTGACACGCTACTTACCAACACTAGTTCACCCGAAGTTGCAGCGCAGCGGCGAGAGATGGCTTGGTCATTTGTTAAGGAGCAGGTACAACCAGATGTGGATAATGCCTATTCTGATGCAAAAAGCACGTTGGGCCAGGGGATGACAAATGTTTCTGCTGGCGGTGGTAGGCAGGATGTAATGTCGGACTTTGCGACACATAAAGCAACTGTTGAGAAGGCGACCAGCGATTCGGGTATAAAAGACAACGTGAAGGGAACTGTTGATGGTATGCTGGATCAAACTCGCAATAGTATTTCAGGGAAACAGAGTGATATTCAGAATGCATCCACAGTAATTAATAATCAATACTCTGAACTAGAAAACAATCACAGGTCTCAAAATCAAAAGCAGGATAATATGTATAATAATGAGAAGTCTGCCCAGAGATCAATTCCAGGGGCGGACAGCCCAGAAGAACTTCTGGCAAAAGCAAGGGAGTTGGAGAATAATCAGAAGAAATAAATAGGGGGTGGGAATGAAAGAAGTTATGCGTGTCCTATGGGTGTTGTCTGTCCAATACATTGCATGCTGGTTTTCAGGCTGGGACGCTGCCTCTACGTTCTTTATGCTGACCGTATTGTTTTTGTGGCAGATGGTCTTTACTTACATCAATCATCATCTTTCCAGAAGGAAAGAAGGTGATAGTAGGGATGTTTCATCTTTGATATATCTGTTGTGCTCTTTTCCTGCTCTGTTTTCACCGTTGTTCTCAATGCTGATTTTTATCGGTCTTACGGTCTTTAGAGTATGTAAAATTGGTGGCGTTACAGTAGGCGCGAAGTCACTTAAGGAGCAATTTACCTTTGATGACGCATACACAGGCCAGCCCGATACTGATTGTTCTGAGCCTATGCGTTCAAATCCTGCCACTGGTTTACCGATGTGCGGAGTTGTTGACTCTTCTGGTAACGCTTATGGGAGTTCCATAAGAGTAGATAGTCATTACCATTAATGAATTGACTCATCACCTGATTTTATGGAGATTGTTATGGTTCAACAAAAAGGAATGAAAGTAGCAACGTTATTGGTTCTTTTTACCCTCTCAGGGTGTAGCAGTATCAGGAATGTTGAGTATATAGATCCGAAAGGATATTCGGATGTGGCAAGTTATTTAAGTGAAAGTTTTGAAAAGTCTAACTGTATAGGTACAACTTTCTCATCTCAAGGGCGAAGATTCATAAATTCAGATGGCTTAAACTATCAATTGAGTGCGACAAATATACGCTGCTATGTAGCTTCAATTGAAGAATCGATAGATAGATATTGCGTTGCTAAGCAAGGGAATATGGTACAGGGAGGAACATGGTGTGTAGTAAATAAAATGCCACTGTTTCATGTAAATTATAGTCCAGATACATCATTAACTAAAATAGGGCTTGAATCTAGGGTTTTCTCTACAGTAGAGCCGCCTAGTCCTCAGGCGAGACAGCAATGGTTGAGTTCAGCGGAGAGACTTGGATATATTAGCGAGCGGGTTCAGCGACGGATTGATATGGATAAGGAAGTTGACTTGACCAATGAGAATGCTGAAAAAAAGAGAAAATCTATAGAGATGAATGCTGAAGTTGATGCCAGTGTTGGCGATTTGATATGTCGAGAGGATTACGAGGCAAAACCTTATCAATACCCTGGGGTTGCATACTACAAAGCATACGTGGAAAAAAAAGAAAAAAACAAACTACAGTTGCGGTTGGTTTGGCACGGTGGTGATGGGTTTGTAGTTAACGATATAACCAATGTGAATAACATAATCTGGTCAAGCCCTAAAGGGTGGCGTCATTGCAATTGAGTTAATTACACGTCTTTAATAACCAAGCCCGCATGTTCGGGCTGTTTCTTATGCTTACCCTTCTGAATATTCATCCTGAATATCTAGTCTAAGTATTCTAAACCTCAATGAGGATAATATGAGTTTTAATGCTAAGGATATGACCCAAGGGGGTCAGATCGCGAGCATGCGCATCCGTATGTTCAGTCAAATTGCCAATATTATCGTTTACTGTCTCGTTATTCTCTTCGGCGTAATTGTTGCTATAACTCTGTCGATTAAACTGACCTGGCAGACGTTTGTTAATGGCATGGTGTACTACTGGTGTCAGACACTGGCACCGATGCGGGACATATTCAAGTCTCAACCCGTATATACCATCCGCTATTACGGTCATAAACTTAAATATAATGCGCAACAGGTATTACAGGATAAATACATCATTTGGTGCGCAGATCAGGTATGGACGGCATTTATACTTGCAGCTGTCATTGCGGCTGTCGTGTGTGTCATCGCCTTCTTCGTTACAACCTGGATTCTTGGGCATCAGGGAAAACAGCAGAGTGAAGATGAAATCACCGGTGGGCGCCAGCTGACTGATGACCCGAAGGAAGCGGGCAGAATGCTCAAACGTGACGGTCTGGCGTCCGATATCAAAATCGGGGAATTGCCGCTTATTAAGGACTCGGAAATCCAGAACTTCTGCCTGCATGGCACTGTTGGTTCCGGGAAGTCCGAGGTTATCCGTCGCCTGATGAACTATGCCCGCCAGCGAGGCGACATGGTCATCGTGTATGACCGTTCCTGTGAGTTCGTTAAAAGTTACTACGATCCGTCAGTCGATAAAATTCTTAACCCACTGGATGCACGCTGTGCTGCCTGGGATTTATGGCGTGAATGCCTGACACAGCCTGATTTCGATAACGTTTCTAATACGCTTATCCCGATGGGGACGAAAGAAGACCCATTCTGGCAGGGCTCCGGTCGCACCATCTTTGCCGAAGCGGCCTATCTGATGCGCAACGACAAGGATCGCAGTTACAGTAAACTGGTCGACACGTTGCTCTCCATTAAAATTGAGAAGCTGCGTTCGTACCTGAAAAACTCACCGGCTGCGAACCTGGTGGAAGAGAAGATCGAAAAAACGGCTATCTCCATCCGGGCCGTGCTGACCAACTACGTTAAAGCCATCCGCTATCTGCAGGGCATCGAGAACAACGGTGAATCATTCACTATCCGTGACTGGATGCGCGGTGTGCGTGAGGACAGGAAGAATGGCTGGCTGTTTATCTCTTCTAATGCTGATACCCATGCGTCCCTGAAGCCGGTTATCTCCATGTGGCTGTCCATCGCTATTCGTGGCCTGCTGGCGATGGGTGAGAACCGTAACCGCCGTGTGTGGATCTTCGCCGATGAGCTACCGACCCTGCACAAGCTGCCTGACCTGGTTGAGATCCTGCCGGAAGCGCGTAAGTTCGGCGGCTGCTATGTCATTGGCATCCAGTCTTACGCCCAGCTGGAAGATATCTACGGGCAGAAGCCTGCTGAAACGCTGTTCGACGTGCTGAACACCCGTGCTTTTTTCCGCTCACCTTCAAGAAATATCGCTGAGTTCGCAGCTGGTGAAATTGGAGAAAAGGAATTCCGAAAGGCATCTGAGCAATATTCCTACGGTGTGGACCCGGTCCGTGACGGTACGTCGGTCGGGAAAGACATGGAGCGCCAGACACTGGTCAGCTATTCCGACATCCAGACGCTGCCGGACCTGTCCTGCTACGTCACGCTTCCCGGGCCATATCCTGCAGTGAAGATGGCGCTGAAGTATCAGCCACGTCCGAAGGTCGCTCCGGAATTCATCCAGCGTAAGATAGACGGGAAAGCCGAAGAACGTCTGAATGCTTCGCTGGCTGCCCGGGAGGATGAATCCCGCAACATTGCTATGTTGTTTGAGCCGGATGCAGAGGTGATTGTGCCAGAAGGTGTTGAGCCTGAGGCTGAACAGCCACAGCAACCACAGCAGCCACAGCAGCCGATTCCCTCCGTCAAAAAAGTTGTCTCTGCCCCGGCATCCGCATCTACCTCAGCAACCGCAGGAACCGGCGGCACAGAACAGGAACTGAAGACAAAGGTGGAAGAGGCTGAACAACTGCCGCCTGGTATCGATGAGAGTGGCGAAGTGGTGGACATGGCAGCCTGGGAAGCATGGCAGGCGGAGCAGGAAAATCTGTCTCCTAAGGCGATGCAGCGTCGCGAAGAAGTCAATATCAATGTCCATCGTGAACCGGAAAAGGATCTTGAACCCGGAGACAACATCTGATGATGAGTATCGCAACGGTTAAATCTGCCGGCAGTGCCGGTAACTACTATACCGACAAGGATAATTACTACGTCATTGGCAGTATGGGTGACCGCTGGGCCGGGAAAGGTGCGGAAGAACTGGGCCTTAGCGGTGGTGTTGATCAGAAGGTTTTTACAAAGGTACTTGAAGGTCGACTGCCGGACGGCAGCGACCTCAGCCGCACCCAGGACGGTGCCAATAAACACCGCCCTGGCTATGACCTGACATTCTCTGCCCCCAAAAGTATTTCTGTGATGGCCATGCTGGGTGGTGACACCCGACTCATCGATGCACATAACCGTGCAGTGGATACCGCTATTAAGCAGGTGGAAGCGATGTCCTCCACACGAATAATGACGGAGGGAAAAAGCGAGACGGTGCTCACCGGTAATCTGGTGATGGCATTATTTAATCACGATACCAGCCGGGACCAGGAGCCGCAGGTTCATACTCATACTGTGGTGGCCAACGTGACGAAACACGGTGACGACTGGCGGACACTCGGCAGCGACAAAGTGGGCAAGACCGGGTTTATTGAGAATATCTACGCCAACCAGGTCGCCTTTGGCAAAATTTACCGCGCGGCCCTGCAAAAAGATGTGACGTCCCTGGGCTATGAGACCGAAGTGGTGGGCAAACACGGCATGTGGGAACTGAAGGGGGTTCCCACGGAGCCTTTTTCCAGCCGCAGCAAAACTATCCAGGAGACGGTCGGCGATGACGCGTCCCTGAAGTCCCGCGATGTGGCCGCCCTCGATACCCGGCGGTCAAAGGAGAAGGTCGACCCGGAGCAGCGCATGACGGAATGGATGCAGACCCTGAAAGAAACGGGATTTGATATCCGGGCCTACCGTGAAGCGGCTGACCAGCGGGTTCTGCAGGGGAATATCCCCGTCGCGACTCCGGAAACCATCGACATTGGCAGCACGGTCGGGCAGGCCATTGGGATGCTGAGCGACAGGCGTGCACGCTTTACTTACTCCGAACTGCTGGCCACCACCATCAGCCAGTTGCCAGTCCAGCCAGGAGTGGTGGAGCAGGCGCGTGCCGGCATTGATGCGGCGATAAAAAATGAGCATTTAATCCCACTTGATAAAGAGAAAGGCCTGTTTACCTCTAACATTCATGTGCTTGACGAGCTGTCCGTTTCTTCCATGACCCGCGACTTGCAGCGGGAGGGCCGGGTGGACGTCTTTGCCGATAAAAGTGTCCCCCGCAGCCAGCCATACAGTGATGCTGTGACTGTGCTGGCTCAGGACAGGCCCCCTGTTGCCATCATTTCCGGTCAGGGGGGCGCAACGGGGCAGCGTGACAGGGTGGCGGAACTGGCGATGATGGCACGTGAGCATGGGCGTGATGTGCAGATTATTGCTGCTGACAGGCGTTCGCTCAACGCGTTTTCGCAGGATGAACGGCTGAGCGGAGAACATATTACTGATAAACGGGGGCTGGCTGAAGGGATGACCTTTTTGCCCGGCAGCACGCTGATTGTGGATCAGGGCGAAAAGCTTACCCTGAAAGAGACCCTGACGCTGCTCGATGGCGCACTGCGTCACAATGTTCAGCTGCTGATTGCCGACAGCGGCCAGCGTACCGGCACCGGCAGTGCGCTGACCGTGATGAAAGAGGCGGGTGTGAACACGCTTACATGGCAGGGCGGCGAAAAGACGCAGGTCACGGTTATCAGTGAACCCGACAGGCGGCAGCGCTATGACCGCCTGGCCAGTGACTTTGCGCAGAGTATTCGGGCGGGGGAAAACAGTGTGGCACAGGTTTCCGGCCCACGTGAACAGGCGTCGCTGGTCACTGCTGTTCGTGAGGCGCTGAAAGCGGAAAAGGTACTGGGCGAGCGGGAAATGAGCATCACCACACTGGAACCGGTCTGGCTGGACAGTCGCCATCAGCAGGTACGGGATCATTACCGGGAGGGGATGGTCATGGAGCGCTGGAATGCGGAGGAACGCAGCCGGGAGCGCTTTGTCATTGACCGCGTGACACCCCGCAACAACAGTCTGACGCTGCGCAACGCGCAGGGTGATACGCAGGTGACCCGCCTGTCAGAACTCAACAGCAGCTGGTCGCTGTACCGCACCGGTACGCTGCAGGTGGCCGAAGGCGAACGTCTGGCGGTGCTGGGCCAGAGTCAGGGAGCCCGACTGAAGGGGGGCGACACGGTAACCGTAAAAGCGCTCGGTGAGGAGGGGCTCGTCGTCAGCCTGTCGGGGCGTAAAGCGGATGTTGTGCTTTCTCCTGGAGACAATCCCTTCACCGCCCCGAAAGTCGGTCAGGGATGGGTGGAATCTCCGGGGCGTACCGTGAGCGATAATGCAACCGTGTTTGCCTCACTGGCTCAGCGTGAACTGGATAATACGACCCTCAATAAACTGGCGCTCAGTGGTCCTCATGTGCGCCTTTACTCCGCGCAGACGGAGCAGAAAACAACAGAAAAACTGTCCCGACAGTCTGCCTGGAGCGTCGTTTCTGAACAGATTAAGGATGCTGCCGGGCGCGACAATCTTGATGATGCCATGGCGCACCAGAAGTCATCGTTACATACGCCAGAGCAGCAGGCCATTCATCTGGCCATTCCGGTACTGGAGGGGAACGGGCTGGCGTTCACAAAACCACAGCTGATGGCTGCGGCAAACGAGTTTGCTCAGGGGGAACTGGGCCTGCAGGCCATTGAGCATGAGGCCGACAGGCAGACGCGCAGCGGTGAGCTTATGTCGGTACCGGTATCACAGGGAAATGGGCTGCAGCTGCTGGTATCCCGTCAGTCTTACAACGCAGAGAAAAGCATTATCCGCCATGTGCTGGAAGGTAAGGGTGCCATTGCGCCGTTGATGCACAGTGTGCCAGGGGCGCAGATGGCGGGGCTTACGTCCGGGCAACGCAATGCCACGCGGATGATTCTGGAGTCCCCCGACCGTTTCACCCTGGTCCAGGGCTACGCCGGGGTGGGGAAAACCACCCAGTTCCGGGCGGTGATGTCAGCCATTAACACGCTTCCCGTTGAGCAGCAGCCGCGGGTCATTGGCGTGGCTCCCACTCACCGGGCGGTGAGTGAGATGCGTGACGCCGGCGTGCCGGAAAGTCAGACGCTGGCCGCCTTTATTCACGACACTCAGCAGCAGCTGCGTGGTGGCGAAAAGCCTGATTTCAGCAACGTGCTGTTCCTGGTGGATGAGAGCTCGATGGTGGGTAACGCTGACATGGCTCGCGCCTACGGTCTCATTGTCGGCGGTGGGGGGCGTGCGGTCTCCAGTGGAGATACTGATCAGCTGCAGTCCATTGCCCCTGGTCAGCCTTTCCGCCTGCTGCAAAAACGCAGTGCCATTGACGTGGCGGTGATGCAGGAGATTGTCCGCCAGACACCGGAACTTAAACCCGCCGTGTACAGCCTGATTGACCGTGATATCAGCAGCGCTCTGACAACCATCGAGAGCGTGGCGCCACAGCAGGTACCGCGTAAAGCGGGTGCCTGGCAGCCCGAAAGCTCTGTTGTAGAGTTCGGCCGCGAACAGGAGCAGGCTGTCGAAAAGGCACTGGAAGCGGGGGATATTAACCCCGGAGAGCAGCCGGCAACGCTGCTGGAAGCCATCGTGCGCGACTATACGGGACGTACCCCGGAGGCGCAGGCTCAGACCATCGTTATCACGGCCCTGAATGCGGACAGGCGCGAAGTGAATTCGATGATCCATGATGCCCGTAAAGAAGCCGGTGAACTGGGGGAAAAGGAGGTCACGCTACCGGTACTCACACCCGCCAATATTCGTGATGGTGAACTCAGGCGGATGGCAACATGGCAGGAGGCGCGTGACAGCCTGGTCCTGCTGGACAACACGTACTACCGGATAAACGACCTGGACACCCAGGCCCATCTGGTCACCCTGAAAGACACTGAAGGCGGTATTCGCCAGTTATCACCTTCGCAGGCCGTCACTGAGGGCGTCACTCTGTACCGGCAGAATTCCATCGCCGTTTCTGCCGGTGATCGGATGCGTTTTTCAAAAAGCGATAACGAACGGGGCTTTGTGGCCAACAGCGTCTGGTCAGTGAGCGATATTAAAGGTGACAGCGTCACGCTAAGCGACGGGAAACAAACCCGGACCCTGACACCTTCAGCAGAGCGCGCGGAGCAGCATATCGATCTGGCTTATGCTGTCACCGTTAACGGTTCTCAGGGTGCCAGTGAACCGTTCTCCATCTCTTTGCAGGGAACGGAGGGGGGGCGGAAACAGATGGTGAGCTTCGAATCCGCTTATGTGGCGCTGAGTCGAATGAAACAACATGCCCAGGTGTATACCGATAACCGTGAAAACTGGATCGCGGCGATGGAGAAGTCACAGGCCAGAAGTACGGCGCACGATATTCTTAATCCACGTAATGATCGTGCTGTCAGCAATGCCGCGCGGCTGATGGGAACGGCGAAACCGCTGGGGGATGTGGCGGCAGGTCGTGCCGTACTGCGTCAGGCCGGACTCAGCCAGGACAGCACGATGGCCCGCTTTATTTCACCCGGACGTAAGTATCCGCAGCCTCATGTGGCACTGCCGGCATTTGACGGTAACGGGAAGCCAGCTGGCGTGTGGCTGAGCTCTCTGCTTCCGACAGACGGGCAACTTCGGGGGTTGAGTAATGAGGGCCGGATTCTGGGGAGCGAGGAGGCAAAATTTGCCGGACTGCAGCTGAGCCAGAACGGCGAATCCCTGCTTGCGCGGGATATGAACGAGGCGGTCAGGCTGGCGCGGGAGAACCCGCAAAGTGGCGTGGTGGTACGCCTTGAGGGCGAGGATCGTCCGTGGAATCCCGGCGCGATAACCGGTGGCCGCGTATGGGGGGACAGCATTCCGGAAAGCACTGGTACGCAGCATGGGGAGCCTGTTCCTCCTGAAGTGCTGGCGCAGCAGGCACAGGAAGCACAGCTACAACACGAGCTTGAAAAGCGGGCTGAAGAGGTGATTCGGGAAATGGCCCGGGGTGGCGATAAGCCCGTTGATGCTGCTGAGGTGGTACAGGATGTTATGCGCGACATGGTCCGGGCCAAAGAGGTGTCTCCCACGACTGTCACGCTGCCAGACAGGCCGGAGGAACGACGTCGGGATGAAGCGGTGTCACAGGTGGTACAAGAGAACGTACAGCGCGATCGTCTGCAACAGATGGAGCGAGAGGTGGTGCGTGACCTTGAGCGTGAGAAAACGCTGGGGGGAGACTGACATGCGTACAGAGCAGAATATCTTTTTCCCCCTCATGGTCGTGGCCGACTGCTGGTTGCAGCGCCTGGTCATCTGGACTCCCGGGCAGATGGATCTCATCAAAACCGTGGCAATGGTGTTAATGGTGCTCGATCACATCAGTCTGCTGTTTGGTCTTGATAATGAATGGCTGCGGATGGCCGGAAGAGGTGCTTTTCCTCTGTTTGCCCTGGTGTGGGCGATGAATATGGCCAGATATTCGCATATCCGTCAGCGTTCGATTAACCGCCTCTGGGTATGGGCCGTTGTGGCTCAGGTGGGCTGGATACTGGCAGGTTTGCGTCCGGATGAAGGCAACATCCTGTTTGTTTTTGCCGTCTGTGGACAGGCTCTCTGGCTGATGCAGCAGTATGGTCCAAAAGTATGGCCACTCCCCCTGATGCTGGTTCTTGTCTGGTTGCCCTTCTCAGGCGGCAGCTTTGGTCTGCCTGGTGTGCTGCTGTTGCTGTTGGCCTGCGGGGTATTTATGACGGCCCGACGCACTACCCGTACCGGGCTGGCCTGTTGCATGGTCATTGTTCTGTTGAGTCTGAATACCGGATACAGCCCGCTCTTTGCGGTTGCGGGCCTGGTTATCCCAGGTGTGACACTGACGATACTGAGCCGCAGCTGCCGGATGGTTCCACGTTTCTGGCCACGGGAATTTTTCCCGTTGTTCTATACCGTACATCTTGCCGTCCTGGGGTTAATCGCGATGTAACGGCAAGCGTACACAGATGAGGTACAGTATGCGCCATAAAAGATATACCACTCTCGGGAGGAAAGATGAAAGAGCAGAAGCGGCCGACGCTGACGCTGCGGCGTACAGCTGAACCAGCCAGTCCTGCGTCAGACACAGGTACAAAGCCTGCATTAAAAGCAACGCGTAAAAAAAACATTGTGGTCAGTTCACCACCTGCCTGGAAAGTGAAAAAGCAGGCGCTGGAAGAAAAGGCTCAGGCTGTCAGAAAGGCGAAACAGGAGCCGCAGCGGGCAGAATCACAGGCAGAAAAAAGCCAGGTTATCCCGCGACCGGTATACCGGAAAGCGATGCCGCTGAAGGAGGCGATATCGCTCCTTCAGGCACACTGGCCGGGCCTGGTTGATGAGGGTAAACCGCAGCTGCTGGCCGTGAATATTCGTCAGACTTTGCTTGAGGATATCCGGCAGCGGGAGTTGGGACTTTCCACGAAAAAGCTGAAGCAGTGCCTTGCTGCCATTACCCGATCGGATGAGTATCTCGATGCCATGTCGGTGGGGGCATGGCGCAAAAACGTTGATGGTCAGCCTGTGACCGTAATAACCCCCGATGAAGCCGCCTTCGCCCAAACGCGTAAAGCGAAGGAGCATGCCAGACGCGCGCGTAAACAGGCACCTGAATGGAATAACGATAAATACACTGGAGATCAAAGCCAAAATGAAACTGAATAACATGCTGAAAATGATGCTGGCGTCAGGGCTGGTTGTGTCCGGACTGGTCAGTGCCGCATCGCAACCAGCTTCAGCCTTTACCCCGGAACAGGAAGCCCGTATTGGTGAAATCGCGAAAGACTACCTGCTGGCTCATCCGGAAGTGCTGGTTGAGGTCAGCCAGAAGCTGCAGGCCCAACAACAGGAGAAGCAGAAGCAGGCAATGACGGCCGCCGTGATTCAGAATCAGAGCGCGCTGCTGAACGATAAAGGCACGCCGTCTTATGGTCCGGCTGATGCAAAAGTCACGGTTGTCGAGTTCTTCGATTACCAGTGCATCTACTGTGCCCGCCTCGCGCCTGAGCTGGAGAAAGTCATCAAGGCAAACCTGAAGGTGCGCTTTGTCTTTAAGGAGTTCCCGATATTTGGCGAGCGCTGGCCAGCGTCGCTGAGTGCGGCGAAAACCGGGCTGCAGGTCTGGAAGCAGAAGGGGGCCGATGCCTATCTTAACTATCACAACGCGATTTACGCCACCGGGCACAACGAGGGCAAGTTGACCGATGTTGATATCAGCACGGCGGCAAACGCCGTGAAATTTAATGCGAAGACAGCACCTGATGTTCAGGAAACGCTGGAGGGTATTAATGCCCTGGCTCAGCAGCTGGGCTTCAGCGGTACGCCAGCCCTGGTGGTTCTCCCGTCAACCGGTGCCAGTGCTGATAACGTGACGGCTATCCCTGGGTACACCAGCGCGGAGGCCCTGCAGCAGGCCATCAATCATGCTGCCGGTGATACCAAAAAATAATCAGGTGTCCACCACCTGATACCGCTAAAAGATACTGACGCCTTCGCTGTGCTCAGTTGTTCAACCCCGGAGAAGGGTAAAAGCAAGTTTTCCCCGTCTTCGGCGTTTCTGGTTAACAACACGTCCGAACAGTATTTCTGAGGTTATTTAATGCGTAAGTTCACCTTTCGCCAGCTGGCTGCGTCCAGTCTGGTATGCCTTTCTCTGTGCTCTCTTCAGCCCGCAGTTGCTGCTCCCTCCGTTCAGGCAGGTTTTTCACCTGAAGGCAGCGCGCTGCAGCTGATCCTGAATACGGTTAACAGTGCTGAAAATAATATCCGTCTGATGGGCTATTCCTTCACATCTCCGGAGGTGGTGAAAGCGCTGGTGGCTGCTCACAAGCGTGGCGTTGATGTAAAAATTGTGCTTGATGAGAAAGGTAATCAGAACAAAACCAGCCTGGCTGCCATGAATACAATTGTGAATGCTGGCATACCGCTGCGTACAAACGCCCGCTTCGCCATTATGCACGATAAAGTTATTATTATTGATAATCATACAGTTGAGTCAGGTAGCTTTAATTTCACCAGGTCTGGTGCTTCCCGAAATTCGGAAAACGTTTTGGTGATCCGTGAGGTCCCGGAACTGGCACAGACATATCTGTCGCACTGGCAATCCCGCTGGGATGGCGGTTCAGAATGGCACTCTTCGTACTGAGCTAAATCGCCTCGTTAATTGTTTTTTCTCCTCCCTAATGAGTCGCGCGCCAACGTGGCTCACAGTTTGATGTGAAGTTAAGTCGCTGATTTCAGGAATCTGTAGTATCCTCTGCGAAACGATCCTTGTTTGATCCTTGAGGAGGCAGAGATGTCGCAGATCGAAAATGCAGTAACTTCCTCATCGAAACGTATTTATAGAAAAGGTAATCCGCTCACTGGAGCTGAGAAACAGCGGATGTCTGTTTCCCGGAAAAAAGACACGCATAAAGCGATCAACGTCTTCATTCAGAGCGAACTCAAGCATGAACTGACGCAACTTTGCGAAGATTCAGGTTTAACTCAGACAGAAATGATTGAGCACTGGATTCGGAAGGAAAGGGCAGCAAGACATAATGCTGAGTAGATAGTAACTAAGTTACTATCTTGATCCTTTACCCGGTGAGTGCTAGATTACTGATCGTTTAGAGATTTTTGGTTGGCCACGCCGCAAGGTGGCAGGGAACTGGTTCTGATGAGGTGTCTACCCGGAGCCAGAAAAGCAAAAACCCCGATAATCTTCTCATTTCTTGGCGGGAACGAAAGATTAACGGGGCCTACTTAAACTGTATAGAAGCTGTTGCTCTATGCAGGGAGTATAGTTTTATGCTCAGAAAACTGCAATACCTGTTTCTGTGCCATTTGCTCCTTCCGTGCAACATAAGTGCGGGAAGGGGTGACTGACGCTCAGACCCTGTTCTCCTATTATCGTCAGGTCAAAAACCCGAATCCGGTATTCACGCCGCGCGAGGGGAAAAAGACCCTGCCGTTCTGTCGTAAGCTGATGGCGAAAGCCGAAGGTTTCACGTCCCGTTTTGATTTTTCCGTCCATGTAGCGTTCGTACGCTCGCTCGGTAAGCGTCATCGGATGCCGCCATTGTTGCGCCGTCGTGCCATTGATGCGCTGCTTCAGGGACTGTGCTTCCACTACGACCCGCTGGCCAACCGTGTACAGCGCTCCATTACCAATATGGCCATCGAATGCGGTCTGGCCACGGAATCGAAAACCGGCAACCTGTCCATCACCCGCGCCACGCGGGCGCTGAAGTTTATGGCTGAGCTGGGGCTGATTACCTACCAGACCGAGTACGATCCGCAGATTGGTTGCAACATCCCGACCGATATCACCTTCACGCCGGCACTGTTTTCTGCGCTCGACGTCTCTGACGTAGCTGTTGTGGCCGCCCGCCGCAGCCGCGTCGAATGGGAGAATCAGCAGCGTCAGAAGCAGAGGCTGAAGCCGCTGGAGATGGACGAGCTGATAGCGAAAGCCTGGCGGTTTGTGCGCGAACGGTTCCGCAGCTACCAGTCCGAACGTAAACAACATGGCCTGAAACGTGCCCGTGCACGTCGTGACGCGGACAGAACCCGCAAGGACATTGTGACGCTGGTGAAACAGCAGCTGACGCGGGAATATGCCACCGGGCTCTTTACCGGAGGGCTCGATGCCATGAAGCGCGAGCTGGAACGTCGCGTGAAAGAGCGCATGCTGATGTCGCGTGGCAACAACTACACGCGGCTGGCCACCGTCCCCATATAACCCTACCTGACTGAAAAATCCGGCTGGCGCCGGAGGATTCTGCACGTCTGTTGTCTGTCACTGCCTGTTTTCTGCGCGGAGCGGTCATTCTCACCACCAATATTTTGCTCATCCTGTCATCAGAATGGTCAGAAATCTCATCGCTGGTGTCACTTTCGGTTGCTGAATTCAGTTATCCACAAATAACTGCAAGGGACCTTCCCATAAGGTTACAACCGTTATGCTGACAAAGCGCCATACGACCTGATTTCAAAGTGCGTGGTTTCCTTTAAAAACCTGCTCTGTACTTCTTTTAAATATCTTTTATATCTTTCATATAAATATATAACCTGTTCGTCGCCTGACCTGTGGACAGGCTCCTGAGAATGTCCGCCCTTGCAGCGGACTAACGTCCGCGCCGGTTCGGTAACTACCTTAAGTAGCTCCCATCGCTACGCGACGGGCCCCCAAGCGCCCTAGTAGTTACAACATGCAAAATAATCACCTAAGCACAAACAGCGCCCGTCTGAAACCTCACAACTCCTCCCCACCACTGAAAAGCGAGGCCGCCCCGGGCCTTCGGCCCGGAACAACGTCGCTTTTAATGATGAATGATGTAACTAAATTTTTGAGTGGCTGCCAGTAACATCGCGTCAGGTCCCTCTGTACAGCCCCCGGGCACCGGCTGTGCCGGCACCACGGCTCCGGAAATCACGCCCTGTACGTCGCAAACGCCGTACAGCCCGCTCACCGGAGTTAAAAGGGCTTAATGAAACCACATCATGGCTATAAGCGGGTTATGGCTTAGCAGGGCGAAGGGATTGATCGGTGGAACCTATTAACTCAGTAACCGGCTGCGCCGGGCTACGGCGCCATTCAGCGATAGTGCTATATTCAACACCCTCTGGCGCCTACATGTCGCTTCGCGCCATTCAGTGGACCGGCTGCGCACTGCTCGCCAGTCCGGTATGCATGTGATATAAACGATTATGTTTATAAACACTTCTGTGGATATCGTTATGCTGCTGACCGACTACATTGACAGCGTGTACGGAACGGCGCGCGGAAACCGGGCGCGTTTTCTGAAGGACAACCCGGATATCCTTCCCCAGGAGCTGAGCCGCTGGGTTAAGGCAGGCCTGAAAATCAGGCCAGAGACCGGCGAAATCTACAAGCCCGTATCACACCGCGTCAGGATACCGTCGGCGGTGGCCGCCGGGCCGGGCGTCTTCCTCTCTGACGACCTGCGTGAACGTGTCGCGACACTGGCCATCGCACAGAACGTGACAACTGATGCCATGCTGAATGCCCTGGTGGAGCGCGAGGAACTGTGCCGTAAACTGTCCCTTCAGGCGGAAAGTGATGCCGCGGTGCCGGGTGCTGGTCCGGGAACTGACGGAATCTGACCTGCTGTCATTTCATACCGGTAATATTGCCGAGAGCCGCCGGCTGAACATTCCCCGCACCGCGTATTACTGGTACGGCGGTTTCGTGGCAAAACGCGTGGTCATGATGCTGGGCTGCTACGATATCTACCTGTGGAATGAAATGATGCGGCCGGACAGCTATGTGGTCTTTGTGGGTGATGCGCGCAACGTCGTCGTCTGCTACTTCATCTGCCAGCAGATGTGCCGCCTGCTGAAAGCCGTGAGGCTGAACTGGCGTAAGCAGCAGGGGCGTGGGGAAGCCGGGCTGAGCTGGATGAGGCTGCGCACCGGTACACGCAGCAGCTGGCGGAGGGGATAATGGATAACGGTATTTTTTTTGGTGGCGACGAGCAGAACTCTTACTGGCTGTACGATTATGCGGAAAAACACTACGCCTGGGCCATGCGTTGAGCGGATGCAGACTGTTCCGGATGCCACTTTGTTGCTGTTCCGGTTAAAATACTCTCAGTATGATCGTAAGCGGGAACCCGCCAGAATTTTGTGGACAGAATAAAGAAGGAAAAGAGCACTCAGTGACGCTGACAGAAAAATCGGGCCATCTGGCATGGTGTGCCCTGGTGGCGCTTGCGCTGGCCAGACAGAACGGCGATGTGCTGTCACCGGCACAGGAAAATCTCTTTCTCACCCGCTGGCTGGCGACCGCGCTGAAGCAACGACGTTTTTCGCGTGATGTGGCGCCCGATATCGAGTGGCTTCTGAAACAGGGACGCCAGCTGGGCGTCAGTGCGAAGCTGGCCAGCAAGCTGAATTACCTCTGGCGCTCCTGTACCGGCGAACTGTCTGAGCAAAACGACCTGTTCCGGCTGACGTATGCTCTGGAAACCGCGAAAGACATGAGCTGGAATTACCGCCTGTTAAGCGATCGGGAATGGTCAGGCCGGTATGCCGTTTCGCTGAACGCCGGTGTGAACGGCATTTATCTCTCGCGGACGAACCTCGATGCGGCATTTGACGACGATGGGCGACAGATAAATCCGCTGCTGACGCGCCTGACCGGTAATGTTGGGGGTGTGGTAAAGCTGTTTAACCGCTGTGGCTGGCAGGCAGAGTCAGCAGAGGATGCCTCCCTGCCTCATCAGTTTATGTTGGTAGCCCGTCAGGTTTCCGGAGCGCACTTTCACAAAATCGCATGATATGATTATTTCAGGTATTTAAAGGGCACCATAAGGAGAGGGATATGTCGCAGTTAAAACAACCAGGTTTTCTGAAAAAGATAGAGAAAGCTATTAGCGCGATCCCTGGCCTTGAAGACCAACTTTTTTCATTCAGAAAGAAAAAACGTAGTGATAATCCATTCGTATTTATCGACAGAAAGGATGAAGAACGAATCCTGATGAATCTTCTTCAGCGTCAGCATAAAGATGAAAAGCAGGCCGCAAAAATAGAATATCTTTTTCAGAAAAACAAATTATCACCCTACAGTGTTCTGAGTTTTATATACTGGCGCTATACAAAGAAAATTTACTGACTGAGCGCTGATATTATCAGCGATGTGGCCGGTACCTATGTTGATAACATTCCGGCTCAGGTTCTGAAGGAGCTTCCCGCATGGAGCATTTATGTTTCTGCCGAAGAACTGCACACTGAGCTTCCCACTTCCTACCCAATAAATGGCTTCTTCTTTTATCCGCTTTATAATAATGACGGAAATATTATCCGCCTTTTCATTATTGATGATTTGAAACAAGGTCAGGGAGTTTCTGGCCTGAAAGAAAAAGACGTTGATGTCGTTAACAATGTTATCCGGATAAAGGACTCACGTGAAGGACTTATCGATTCACGGCAGATGGAATGCATCGACGGCGAGGTAGTTGTGACGGTTAATCAGGAAATCAAGGGTTTCAGGGAAAGAGAATTAAATCTTCTTAACGCACAGCTATCAATGGTGCTTTATATCTGTTCACAGATGAATGAAATCAGAGAAGTCAGTCAACTCAAACGTCCAGAGAAGAATAAAAGGCAGGTTCACCTGGACCATGAATCGCCGGCAACAGCCATCAGGGAATGGGATGTGGGGATTAGGATGGGGCAGGCCATACGTCAATATCGCCAGTCTGAACCCGCCGGTGAAGGCCGACCGACAGCAACGGGCGGCAAACGTCCTCATATACGCCGGGGGCACTGGCATACATACTGGACGGGAAGCAAAAAGCCGGAACTTGCCCATAAGCGGAAACCCAAATTAAAGTGGTTGCCCCCGGTACCAGTGAACTCCGAGGACGTGGACAACTTACCTGTTGTTATCACGCCTGTTGAGAAGTGAGCCGGATATGCCGCTGCAGATGGCTGGTTTGATTAGTCATGTAGTAGGCGCTGTTGCTGGCAAGGCTTTTTTGACTTTTTAATATTTACTGGAGTGTTTCGATGAAGTTATTAGTTCCTTTTGATGCTCTCGTTTTTCAACTAAAAAATACAACGGTCCTGATGGAGTGTCTTGTATCTGAAACAGAAGATGTTATATAGCATTCGCTAAAAGCATTTGAATAAAACGAACCTTCAATGCATGTAATAGAAGTAGACGAAGGTCCAGACACTGAATATTATTCATATAAACAATACGCCAGTTATTCTTTTGAGGATGTCGTTGATACTTATACGGTTTCATTACCATCCTGTTTCAGACGTTCCTCTTTCCTGACAATTTACAGTATGCTGGAATTTCATCTTACTAATTTTTGTAATAAAAAAATGGATGCAATGAAATTCCCATTGAGTTATAAGGATATAAACGGAACTGGGATCGAAAAGTGCAACATTATTCTAAAAAAATCTTCGGAATGGTTCATTCCGAAAACATGAAATTATTAAACCAGCTTGCCAGCTTAAGGAATGCATGTATACATAATAATGCTATTATTACAAATGATAAAGATAAGTTAAACAGTCTTACATCACTCAGTAATGGGATATTGTATTTCCAGAATGATGAAGTTATCTTTCTAAAAGGTTCACTTGATTTTATTATTAGCATAATAAAAGAACACTTTGAAAATATTGAATTATTATTCTCCAGTTCAAAACGATGACTTCGGGGCGATATACATAAATTTTCTTCCCCTGCCCTAAAAGGCGGGAACGACGTCATAAAAATCTGGGCTGATAAATTTATCCCCAGCCGCTTAAATCAGATATGGCAAGCAGAGCCTGAAAGGAATACCTCCCTGCCCCACTAGTTTACGCTGATGGCCGGACAGGGAGTGTCAGGAAAGGATGATTAGTGGCGGATCTGCGCCAGGTCGTCTTCCGTCAGACCGGTCATTTTCATGACCGTTTTACGGTCAATGCCGTTCTGCAGCATGGTACGGGCAATTTTCAGAGTGGCCTGACGCTCACCTTCTGAACGGCCTTTTTCAATACCGCGCTGTTCACCGCGCTGTTCACCGAGCCGCAGACCTTCAGCCCTGCCCTTCTCGATACCCTTCTGTTCAAGCTGTTGTGCGATGGTCATAAGTGCGTCTCCGTGTTGCGGCACACGCTGTGCCAGTTCGCGTACAAAGGCTTCGGCGTCGGATGTTTCGCCTGCCTGCACTATATAGTGTACCAGCGATATGACCTGCGATGAAGACAGATATCCGGCCAGCAAAATAGGCGCCAGCCGATCAACCAGTTCTGCCAGGTCCCGCTGATGAATATGTTTCTGCAGTAAGGTCAGGGCGGCCATGCTACGGTGGCCAGCAATTTCATCATCCGGAATGACCGTAACGTCTACCAGCGGGAAAGCGCTGCTGTAGAGTCTGCCTGCCAGCGCCGGATCGTCAAACTCATCCAGCCAGCGGGTAGAGTACGGATACGGGCTGCGTTTACCCGTATAGAACAGCACCGGTATTACCAGTGGCAGTTTTTTATGCCCTGCCTCCAGGTGGCGCTGCATGGCGGCTACCGCATAGCGTATGAGGCGGAAAGCCATATGTTTGTCCGGCGTTGACTGGTGTTCGACCAGAACGTGAATATATCCGTCGCCGGCTGTAGTTTTCAGGCTGTAGAGGACGTCGCTGAAATACTGGCGGAGATCATCCTCAACGAACGAGCCTGATTCAAGTTTCAGCGTGCTGAGATCGCAGACTGCACGCAGCTCTGCGGGCAGGTGGATTTCCATGAAATCCCGGGCAATATCCGGTTGCGTCAGGAACTGCCTGAACGTGGCATCGTGGGGTGTGGGTGTGCTGCTTTTCTTCTTCATCAGCCCTGGCTCTGAAAAATGACCCTAAGATGTTATCACAGCCCGGAAAAAGCTAACATTGGCGCTGAACGGAATTGCCATTCCTTCAGGGAACTGTGCCGGGGTGGTTCGTTCCCCTCCCCACTCCGGGCTGACTGCATCGTCACGCAGGCGCATGATGGTTTGTCGTGAGGTACTAAACTCGCGGGCAATGGCGCTGATACTGGCACCTGCTTTCAGGTGTAATGGTCAACAAAAACCGGACACGGATTTAGGCACATTGTTGTAATCGGCGTTCATATTCATTCGGCGATATATTGCCCAGCCGGTAATGCCGACGCTTCAGATTATAAAAACTGTCGATATAA